>UMBM01020941.1_pt1 | contig 67380 bp, 82 predicted proteins | sample 1963971 | NCBI WGS metagenome assembly UMBM01 (sample SAMEA4835942, study PRJEB28245) | human gut metagenome | biome: gut microbiome; material: fecal sample | place: Denmark | collected 2008 | reverse complement strand
AATATTTAAAAATTCCCCTATTTTTTCCGCACATCCACATTTAAATTTCCCTATTTCAAAATATGATGTCATCTCCTTCTTTAATTTTAATGAACCACCTTTATATACTATATCCGCAAGGTACTCCCATGTCCCAATAATACTATCTTGTTTGTATTTTTGAAATACACTTTTCTTTCCTTCCGGAAAAGCTTGAAATAAAGCTTCTTCATCTCCTAGCAACCACGCCTCTATTTCTTCAATTGCAATGCAAAAATGTACCTCTATCGATATTTGTAAATTGTTATACAATTCAACTAGCACTCTCTTTAGTCCCATACAATCTTTATTGTCACAATCCAATATCACAAAAATTGCCGTTTTGCCAGGATAGTGTTTTAGTGCATTGCTAAAACCTCGTAAATACTGAGGTAAATCCGTCAAAAGCGACTTTGTCTTTATTGCACTTCCAGTAATATTTTTTGGAATTCTCCCCATTCCTTTAAAGCTTTTTATATCATATAAAATCCCCTTCTTGTTCTCCAAATATTTTTCCATAACTTTCTCCACAAGAATCTTCCCAGAAGCATCCTCAATAAGTATTTGAATATAAATATTTTCTTGCATAATTTCCTCTCTATATTATCATTATCCAAAATAATCACTGTACCACAAATCACCAAGTTCAATACCTTCATCATTTAATTGTTTTACAAAATTATATTCTGAAGCTCTCGTAATTACTGAAAATCCATCCTCTTTTTTCTCCAAAACCCATACCTCGTCCGGAGATAATGCATTTACAAAAAATGGACTATGCGTAGTCACAAAAAGTTGTTTAGCATAAGGAGACTTAATACTATTTTTCATTTGCAAAGCTAAATCCGCTAAGTATTTATGATATAACCCATTTTCAGGTTCTTCAATAAATACTAATGGTCTAGCATCTTTTTCATTTAATAATAAATAGTATGCAAACAGTTTCAGCGTACCGTCAGACATTTTTTGAGAATAAAATGGATTTTTAAATCCATCTTCAAGAAACTCTAAAACTAACTGTCCATTTTGCAATTTAACAGGTTTGATAGAAGAAATATCCGGCAATTTTGTTTGAATATTTTTAAGTACTTTTATAAATTCCTTTGGATCCTCCCTATGCAAAAACTGTGCGACATTGTTTATATTATTTCCAAGACGATTTAAATATTTTTGAGGACCTGAATTTGTGATTTCACGCGCAGATGCAGGACTAAAATAACATAAATACCAATTTTTCAAGAAATTTTTAAATTTAACAATTCTTGGATGTTCTTTCAATTCTCCTAACGTAACAATTCCTAATTGTCTTGGGTCAACTAATTCAACATCCACTTTATCACCGACTTCTTTGTTTTCTTCTTCTAAAAAACCACTATTTATTCCTTTGAATGCATACCCTTTCCCGTGTTCCAAAAATAAAAAGGACATTGGCCTACCATATCTTTCTTTTTGCCTTCTTTGACGTAATCTTTCTTTCTCAACTATCGGTCTACTATTTTTATCCAGTCCTATAGACAATTCATAAGTAATCGGTGCATCATTACTTTTTTCTCGATAATAAATTTCAAATTCTATAGGTTCAGCACTTCCTTGAGAAATAATTTTTTCAAATCCACCTCTTCCATTTAAATCACAGGCCTCTTCAACTCCCTTTTCGAGACAATCTGCAAGAAAACCAAATGCATCTGCTAATGTACTTTTCCCCGTCCCACTCTGCCCAATAATTGCATTAACGCTCGCAAGTTCCTTTCCACTTTTATCAGATAACAACTTCCCCATTTTTACATCTTTTAATGAACCATAATTTTTAATTCGTATCCCAACTATTCTCCCCATATGATGCTCCTTCCAACAGTCTAAGTAAAACCATCCTAAGTAACAAACAAATTTTTCATTTATACAAAATTTTAAATGTATTATACTAAAAATATAGGAATAAAGCAATTTTATAAGTTTATTATTTTATCGAAAATATTTTTTATTCATAATTCCTAATTATCAACTCCTTAAAAACCTTCTCACCACCAATAGCTGCTCCAAGATTATTAACCCGCTCAACCTCTTCAATGTGAAATCCCTCATACAGATTCCGCACAAACGCATCATCATTATATGTAAGAATCCACTTTCCTTTCAGATTATATAACATTTCTGCCAATTTTCGATGTTCAGTTTCTCCAAAATCATCCTTCATCTGATAGAACTTTTCCGTTCCATGATAAGGTGGATCTATAAAAAACAACGTCCTTTCGGAATCATGAATCTGTAGAATTTCATCAAAAGATTTATTCTCAATCAGTACCTTGCTTAATCGTTCATGCACCGCCTGCAAATTTTTTATTGCAGATACATCCTTAAATCCAACTCCAAATGTAGACACCTTAGATCCATAAGATGCTTTAATCAAATAAAACATTCGTGCTGCTCTCTGCAGTTCTGTCATTGTTTCCGGTTGCATTCCCCGTTGTCGGAAAAATTCTTCTCTGCTGTTTAGCATAAAACTGAGCTCAGCTTGCAACGCCTCTGGATGATATTTTACCATCCGAAAAAGATTCACCAATTCTCCATTGATATCATTGTATACCTCTTTAGAATGAGGTGTTTTCCCGAATAACACCCATGCTGCACCGCCAAACGGCTCAACATATTTTTCTATTTCTTCTTTCGGAAATTTCTTGATAATTTCCTTTCTAAGCAGTTTTTTCCCACCTACCCAAGAAACAAAACTATTCATATTGATCGCTCCTTTCTCTGTTCATCATCCCACAAAGAAAGTCTCTTAAAGTCTCAATTTTCCACACAAAAAAATTAAGGGGACGGATAACCGCCCCCCCCTATCATTTTCGCGACCTCACGAAAAAGCCTATTTCTTCGTCAGCACTGCAACGCTACCCTTACTGGTAACACTATATCCGATGGCCTCTGCCACATCACGGATTTTAATGTAATTGTTACCGTTCTTCAAAAATTGATGCAAATAAGTGAATTAGCGGGGCTTTTACCCTACCTTTTTCATTTTTTCACCACCGGCATTCTACCCTTATTGTCGATTTCCAGCCCAACCGCCTCGCAGAATTCTCTAATATCCGGATATACTCTTCCATCCTTCCGAATCAGCTTCATTGTTACAACTTTTCCAAACACCTCAACCTTATCCTTCTCTACCACCTCATCATCCCCTTTTCCTTTCCAGTCCTTTGTTACCTCAAAATGCGGCTTGTCCGGCGTATCCCAAGTACCGCCCCAAGTAATGCCGAGCCGCTTCGCAATCGCACCGCACTTAGCAAAGAACGCTGCATCGGCATATTCCTGCCCCTTCACGTTTTTACAGATATCCCATGCCATCCGCCCTGTATGGCGGCTATTTCGTGTCCATGTGACAATCTTCCCTGCCCTTGTTCTGCCCTGTGCATATAAGTAATCCTGCCGCGCTTGTGAGCGGTATGTTTCCGTAATCAGAACGGGCAGTCCTTCCTTTTCGCACTCACGCAGGAACGCCCTGCAAGCTCTCTGTGCCACAGGGGACAGTGCGCTGATGTCCCTGCAAGCCTTTGTTTCATTCCCCATCCTCTGCACCTTCCTTCCCCTTCTGGTACTGTGTCCCGAAGTAGAACGCCACCACCACAGAGAAAATCGTCAAAAACTGTTCTCCGCTGATGCGCCCCACCACTGCCAGATACGAAAAAACCACCGTAAGCATAATCGTTACGATGGATTTCACTGTCAGCAAATTTTGAACTGTGATTTTTGCCGCTTCATTCATTTTCATTTTCTCTCAATTCCTCCTTGCACTCCCATTCTGCTTGCTTTACGCTCATTCTTCGTTTCCTGCGTTCCTCCGCCCTGCGTTCTGCCTGCTCCACGCCCTTATCGTACAGCTTCATCAGACCGCAGATACCCAATTCCGTACCGAACAGCAACAGTGCAGACGATACAATAGATGAAATGTCAACGCAGAAACACGCCAAAATAATACCCACAATAACAACGCACACACAAAACGATAGGGACAAAACCACAATCGTTGTCATGGTATCGTTATTGATTTTAAAACGAATCCGTCTGCGTTTTTTCATTAAAAACCGCCACCGTTCAGCAGAAATCCGATAGCCGCACCGACAACCACAGCGATAGCCTTATCAATCAGTCCGTCCCAACGCTTTGCCGGCTTGGAAACCAGCTGTTTCACATCGTCCTTGATTTCCCCGACATCCGTTTTGATATGCTCCTGCTCGTTTTGCAGGACCGAAAACGCATTTGTCAGCTCCTCCAAATTGTCCTGTCGCTTCTCCATGCGGTCAATGCGCTTGTGTGCGGACTTGGTGCTGTCCAGTGCCTCCTGCACCATTTTTTCAATATTTTCCATTATTCTTCTCCCCCTCCTTATCCCTGCACCTGCGCCGCTGTGACATGGTGCGGATTGTTCGTATCATTCAAATGCGCCTGCAATGCCGCCATAACCGCCGCTGTCCCGACTACCGCAGAGGACGCAAGCGAACCGCTTTTCACGCCACTGGTAACGGATGCCGCAAGCGTGGGAATGAAATCCCCCAATTCCACATCGTTGTACTGCTCCAGAAGGCAATCCCATTCATACGATATAACCTTCGCCTGCTTCTGAAATCCCATTTTGGTATTGATAACCGTTACCATATCTCCTAAAAATACTTCTTCCAGAACGGCATACTCCCGATATTCCACCGTCTTTTCCAGTGCCACAAAATCCGCCTTGATGTTGATGCTTGGAATGTCACAGCCTTCATCCAACAGCTTTTGTCCCTCTGCCTGCACCTCGGAAACGCTCTTATTTTCCTCTGTCAGCGTGTGGATTTTCGGGTAGATATAATCGTTGATATGGGGGCTGTCAAGCGTTGCGGAGCCGTTCTTGCCGTAGCAGACAATGCGTGTCTTGACCTCCGATTCATCCTCCGTCACCTCAAGCCCGACAAGGTTTTTCCCGTAGCGGATGGAAACGCCCCTGTCCTGCCCCAGAGCCGCCCGAAGGGATACTCGAAAGCCATCACGCAGCAGCTCGCCACCGTAGCCCTTGACAAACGAGGTTGCTTCGTCATCATCCGATAGCAACGCCTGTACGGGATTCATGCGCCCCGTTGTGAGCGTTCCTGTCAGCGAAATATCCGTATCAAAGGAAAAGGGCATGGGATAGGCAAACGCCGCCTGTAATGCCGCCAGTGCCGCCGTAGCCGTGCCGCTGTGGCTGATTGGTTCGCACTGGTTGTCCAGTAAATCATAAAAAATATGCCGTGCGTTGACCGCAATTTCCTTCATGGTTGGTTTGACGTAGTAAATGCGGAACGGCTGCATCCCTCTTGGCGTGGATGCGTAGAGAATCCGCCCCCGTTCAATGCGTTTCCACTTGCCGCCATCGTCATAGGGGTGCTTCAGCTCCAGTTCATACGCCCCGTTCAATTCTTCCTCCACAACACAATGGCTGGGAACCAACGCCCCCAGCCCGAATGTGTCAAATGTCTTTGCCGTTTTTTCGTGTATGGTAATCATGCCGTCACCTTCTCCCATCCCTGCGGATATGCCGAAGGACTCCAGACGTTGTTGTCGATGGTGGAACGATACACCGCGCCGTCCTCTGTGCAGCAATTCCCTTTCATGTAGGGCGAAGTTGACAGAGCGATAAACGGTTTCGCCTTTTCGGGGTCATTACTCCATACGAATCCCCACTGTGCAGGCAGTTCCTCGGGTTCAGCGGTGTAAATGGTACTGTCATATTTCTGCAACAGCTTTACAACCCTGCCTGCGGTACTTTTGCAGACAAACCCAACAGGGCGGTTCAGCATGTTTTCCTTTTCGCAAGCCGTCTGGAAATCGGGGATAAACCTGTCCTCGGCGTTCAGTTCCGTTCCTGTCATGGTTTCCGCCTGCTCCTGCACCGCCTGCGCAGCTAATCTTGCCATGTGCTTAATGGTTTCCATCATACCTCATTCACCCCTTCCGTAATTGCCGCCTCTAATTTCTCTACCGTCACGCTCTCCGCTGAGAGGGCGTTTAACTGCTCCTCAATGCGGTCAAGCTGGGTGGGTTGAGACTGAATATCCACCCAGTCACCATCGACATACCGCTTGTCCAACACATTCAAATTTGTTTCAACAAACTTTTTATAGCCATCTTTTGTACTTGATAGCATCACACAAATATTTCTTTCATTTAAAATTGCATACATTTTCATCACCCACAAATTTAATATCGAATTCTATAACCTTTATAAGCACCAATTTTCCGCACAAATGGTATATTATCAACTTCTACAGTCATTCCAACCGAAGTCGAACTGTTTTGATTGGTCAAATAGTCAACTCTATCTAATCTAGGGCATTGTGGGAGATATGGTGTATCGCCAAGGCTTCCCACAGTACCATAACTTTTAATCGTGCCAGTCTCGTACAATTCTTTTGTAACCACCCTTTTTAATGTACAAGCTTCTATCGTAAGATTATTGCAGTATACTGTTCCATTATTGCCATGATATAAATATACTTTGAGTGCAGAGGGTAAGGGAGTATCTTGTTCTAATACAAATTCTTGTGCAGTATACGTCTCTTCTCCATTATTAAAATAGCTTGTCCTCCAATACGGCTTATTGTCAGACGCATTGTTCAAATAAACCTGCATAGAGTTGCCTTTAAAATTGCCTCTTATAACTATTTTTCTACAGTCATTCGGTAAATTAACTGTGCCAACAAGTGTGTCATTATCATAAGAGGCACTCTTTTCTTCGTTTTGTAGAAGAACAGATTTTCTCGCTACAGCTTGTACAAGATAATCATCTGGTCGATACAACGGAATCGTATTTTTCATATTTTCAAGAATTGCATTTTCTTTCCCGAATACTGTGCTTTCTTCACTATCAGTCGATGTACCAATTTTATCCAACACGCCCTGTACAGAGGAATTTGCAATCGCTTCATCTACCTTATCGGTGAAATCCCCCTTCATATATGCCACAAGAAACTCCCACGCCTGCCACATCGTCGCAAGGTTATACTGCGCCGCCACTTCCGCAGGCAAGCCGATATTCTGCACCATTGTTGTCATCAGGTCATGCGCCTCATACAAATTTTGAAACAGCACCACCAATGTACCATACTCATTCGATGATTCCACAGAGCTGTTCCCTAACAGTGTTTTTGTCACGTTGATTTCAAACACCCGCGTAGACAAAATCTCTGTGTTGTCCTTCCAGATGGAAATCTGTGCCTGCAAATGCCCCATCCTTGCCAACGCCTCTGTTGTCATCAGAAACTCGCATCTGCCCTCTTTGGCATTTGTAATTACACCATCGTTCCAAATCTCTCCGCTTTCTTCGGGCTTTGCCATAAAAATTTTCACTTCATGTCCCGTCAAATCCAATGGCACGCCATTATTGAATAACGAAACGTCAAGATAACGGCTGTTGCTGTCCGCCTGCACCGCTGTGATAATATCAGTCGGCTTTTTGTTCACATCAATTTCCAACCGATTATACGTTTTTGCCATTTTCCCACTCCTCTCTGTTTTCCACATCAAAAAAGCACATCTGTTTTATTTTCAGATGCGCCTTTCTTGACAGAATATCTTTCTTTTGTTATCATAAGCATAAGAGAAGGATTGCCACCTTTCGCAGGGCGGCTAGTCCAAGTAGTTGGTTTTAGCCGTCTAACTTCGCAGGTTAGGCGGCTTTTTCATTATTTCTTGTTGTAAAACAAGGAAATAACTCCGATGATTACTAAGCAAAAAGTAAATAACCCTTCGTATGTAACCATAAGCGTCACCTCCTTCACGGGAAGTGACTAACCGCCAGTTGACAATCCTTCATTTATACCATACCACAAATTTCATTTTTCGACAACTACAGCCATCTCCAACGGGGCTGTATTTTTATTTTGCTGACATTTCCCGTCCAACTAATTTCGTTTTTCCCGACCTCAAATCTCGGAAACTCCGCACCGCCGTATTTGCCGTTTTGGTTAGTGTTCCCCTTAAATACCTCCATCATTTCGCTGTCAATGGTAATGCTTTCCTGCACGCCGTACAGGGGGAAATCCGTCCCATTGATAGTAAGCGTGATATCCCCACTGCCGTAAACCGTGATAATCGGTTCACTGTAGACCGTACCACTGTTGCGGATGGTGGTCGGGGCGGTCAGCTCTAAGGCATCCCCTGCGGCATTGACGCTGTATTTGAAGGGCTGCGTATCCATCACAACCTGAAATTTCTGGAACACACGCATCATTTGTGCGATGCTGATTTTATTCGCAATCGTCACACGATACACCTTATCCGGCTCTGTGGAAAATGTCATTTCCCCACTGCCAACAAGCCATGCTGTGATTTCGTCCAGTCTTGCACGCTTTATCAAGGCGCACTCCATCGTTCTGTCATAGCTTTCATAAACGCCTTCATCTGTATGCAGAGAACCGTTCCGCCCTGCTACGGTAATGCTCTCTATCCGCCGCTCCGCACGCACCGTTTCCGGCATAGCGGTTACGATAACCCCCATCTCTCGGCTGTCAATGCCCTTGAATGTAAACCACGCCTCATGAATCATGCGTTACCACCTCTCCCTGCGCTTTGCTGTCTGCGGAGAAACTCGATCTGCTCTGCGACAACTCTTGCTTCTCTTTCGCTTTTCACACTGTTGATATGCACGTTAATGTCCCCGTAGGTGTAGGTCTGAGATTTACTGATGCCGCCCGTTGCCAATGCTGTAGAAGTAGCTGTAACAGAGGAAAGGCTATTCTGAATCGTTCTTGTAACATTTCTCATGCCACTTTGCCAGCCAACATCAAGCCCTGCCGCCATATATCCGCCGACTTCCTTAAACACGCCGGAAGGGCTATGAATATCCATTTCCTCTTTTGCCGCCCGCACCGCAGCCTGTAGTGTTTTTCTGATGCTATTGATTAAACCGCTTTCACCATTTTCAACGCCATCCGCAACACCGTCTGTCAATGCTTTTCCAACTGCAACAAAAGAATCAGAATAGCTTTCCGCCTGTTCCACGGCACTCAATGCAAGTTCTTCTATCTGCCCGGAATAAAATTGTCTCGCCGCTTCATTCGCAACCTTCTGTTTCTCTTCGTATTGCTGCACATATTCGTCAAATTTTTCCGGTGCCAATTTATTCAGCTTTTCTGTAAAATCTAACGCATCATCAATATTCATTTCTGCGATTTCGAAAAGCAGCCCATCGGAAATACCGTTTCCAAGCCCCTTCAGCTTTTCTATCTGCTCGTTGTATTTCTGAATTTTCCTGATGCTCTCGTCCAGATTCGTCAGTTTGAAGATTTCCTTGCCCGTTTCTTCATCCTTTGTTCTGGTAAACAGTTCACCATAATCGGACAGCTTATCGCTCAGGCTTGCCTGCTTGGATTCGATAGCAGAAAGCTCCGATTCATATTTCTGCTTAAATTCCTGCAAGGCGGTCAAACGCTCCTGCAGCTTCTTCTGCTCCGCCTGTTTCGCCGCTTCCAGCTGCTTTTTATTCCAGTCCTTTTCGATTTTGGCAATTTCGTCCAGAATAGATTTTCTGTTTTTCGGCTCTGCTTTTTTCAATTCTGCCTGCTTCTTTGCAAGGTTTTCCTTGTACTGTTCCAGCTCCTCCTTGGCTTGCCTTTCTTCGGATTCTTTCTGTATCGAAGAAATCTCCGCATTAACCTTGCTTATCTCATCGGTAATGGCATCCTTGATGCTGTTCGCCGCCTTTCGCGCTGCCCGAATGGCTGTGCTGTTGTTCTCAAATCCGTTTCCCAGACCATCCATCACCCATCCGCCGATTTTTTCCGTCCACTTAGAAGGGGAATGGGTATCAAAACCAGCTTTACCAGTGAACCAGCTTTTAATTTTATCAACTACACCTCTGACCTTTCCTTTCAGCCATGCGACCTTGTCACTGATGCCACTCCATAAGCCTGTCAGCAGATTAGAGCCGATTGCTTTCATTCTAGCAGGGATTCCTTTGAACCATTCCAGAACTTCCTGAAATTTTGCTTTCAGTTCCCCGGCAAGTGCCTTGATTCTTTCGATTGCACCACCTACACCGCTCTTGATTGCATTCCATGCCGCAACAAGCTTTGCTCTGGCATCCTCATTGGTTGCAATGAAGGTTACCAATGCAGTAACAAGCCCTATCACAAGGGTAGCAACAAGCATAATGGGATTCGCTTTCATGACACCATTCAAAATCGCCTGTGCAGCCGACGCTCCTTCGTTCGCTGCTTGAAATGCCTTCACTGCCGTAACCACACCGTTAATCATGCCGGCAACATTCCATGCCAGAAATCCGCTTGCAATGCCTGCAATCAAAGATATAATCGTACTCCCATTATCCACAATCGCAGAAACGAAGCCGGAGATAGATTCGGAGAAGGCAGTCCAATCTACCCCCGCCGTCATTTCCGTCAGTTTTTCGGTAATAGTCTGTATAACAGGGATCATCGCTTCCAGAAACGGTGCCCCGACATTCGCCTGAAACTGTCTCCACGCCTCACTCAGATTGCCCTGCACATTTTCCCAGCCGTCCGCTTCTCTTGCTGCCTGTCCCATTGCACCCGATAGTTTCTGCGCATCCAGTACCATCTGCAAAAGCGTTTCCTGCTTCTGAATTTCCGACAGATCATTATATTTCTTTCCGAACAGCTCCATTGCCTGCGCATTTCTCGTTGTTTCCGTACAGGAAACCCCTAATGCGGCATCGTTGGCAAAGTTCCCCTTCAGAAAGCTTTGCATACTTTCTGCAGTGTCCTCCAGACTGCGGTCATAATATGCAGCCGCATCTGCTGTTGCCTGCAAGGACTTTTTCATTAGATCCATGCTTTCTGCTGCATTGCCGCCGGAGGAACGTGCAAAGGCGAAAATCTGCGCACCGAGGGTATTCAGCCTTGTTTCCAGAATACCGCTGTTTTCCGCAACATTGCCGATAGCTTCCGACGCTTCCTTCTGCATGCTCCCGAAGGTCTGCTCAAACATACTGCTTTCCGCCTTCACTGCCGCTGCGGATTCGATAAAATCTCCTGCCATATCCTTAACGGCTGATGCAACCGCCTTTACGCCGCTGATAATTGCCTGACTCAGGACATTTGCTTTCAGTACATCTCCAAAGGTTAATGCACCATTGCCGGCATTCTGAAAATCCTCCTCCAGATTGCCTGTTTCATTTCCCAAATCTCGCATTTCATCTCCAAATCGGTTCATTTCCGTAGTTGCACGGTTAATCTGACTTTCCAAATTGTTTACCGCAACAACCTGTCGATTATATGCGTTCTGGGCACGCAATGCCTGCTCACTGTTTTCGCCAAATTCTCTTTTGGCATTTTCCAGTTCATCTGCCAAGGCGGACAGCTTCTCCTTTGCCCTATCACTCTGCGCTTTCAGCGTTTCGATTTTTTGTACAGATGCCGCAATGGACCTTTGCAGCACATCGCTTTTTGCCGCCGTTGCCTCCTCGCTGTTCTCCATGCCCGAAAACGCAGAAATTACGGATTTCATTTCACTGCCTAAGTTTTTTAATTGGGAATTGATTGCAGATAGGCTCGACCGAAACGCCGCCTCACCGTCAATGCCAATCTTTGCACCAATATCTGTTCCCATCTCGTCACCTCCTTTTTTGCATAAAAATACACCCGTTTTCGAGCGCCATAATCGCTATTGAAATGCCATTAGCCTCCAGAATTCAGCTTCCTCCTGTGTTTTACTCTTCTTTGCCTTTGCGCCCTCTGTCTTGATTCGCTCCACGGCAATCAGGTCGCATAGCTCGCCAAACGGCAAATCATAAATCAGATGATAAGAAAGTCCTATCCTTAAGCCATACCAGACGTACCACTCAACTTGGAATTCCGCTGAGTGGTCTCCGCGTTTTTTTCTTCTTCCATTTCCGTTTCAATCTTTCTTTCATTCCCATTTTCGACTGTTTCAAAAATCTTCGCTTTCATTCTCAGAAGGTCATCCATGCCGCACAAGTCATACAGATCATCTGCACTCAGCGGTGCCGGCGTTTCAATATCATTCAGCTTTGCATATCTTGCTCCGGCATCCATCATCGTAGCCAGAAGCCAGAAGCTTTCATCCATCATTTTCACCTCGGTGCCGCTGGATAACGCCTCATTGACATTCTCTATTTTTCCATAACGCTCAGAGCAGGCGCGAATGACCCTTGTAGAAAAACAAAGCAAATATTCCTTTCCGTCGATTTCAATTTTCGCCGTTCTCATACGTTTCTTCCTCCGTTTCCTCCGTCAGATTTACCGTTTCTTCTCCCCCGTCATGCTCGGCTGCCATGACGGCATTCATTGCTCCCCCGTAATACCGAGGAATTTCTTAATTGCCGCCTCTGCGTCCGCCTCGCTGTCCATAGGGGAGGAAATCATCTTCCAAGGGTGTCCTGCGGCATCGCTGCGCAGAATACTACCGCTGATTTCAGGTGTCCCCCATTCGACCTTTTCGCCCTGTGTGGTAAAGGTGTCGTTAGGGTTGGTCGGCTGAATCTTCGGCAATACAACCGCCTGCCACTTGGTTGCACCGTTTTTCTGGATTTTCACAACTGCGCCAAAGCCAAGGTAGGGCGTTTCCTGCTCATCATTCCAGATATACCATTTTGCATCCTTGGTGCTGACATCCGATCCCGTCATTGCCTGCTCGATAATACCCAATACCTGCAGCATAACATCGGGCAGCAAATCATCCGTTGTCAGCGTCCATGTACCGCCTGCAAAGGTATTCGCGCTCTCCGCAGGACCATTGTCTGCATAAAGGATATTATCATCCGCGCCCTCCAATTCAATGGAAAGCTCTACCGCCTTGCCCATCAGCGCGCCGCCGCTGTAGGACACGACTTCTCCTGTGTTGCTGTATTTTGCACAATAAGGTTTGCTCAAGCCAATCTTTGCCATATTTCCCTCATCCTTTCATCGTTCTTTTGATTTCCGTTTCAAATACTTTTTTGATTTCCGCCTCCGCCTTTGGCTTCGCCGTTTTCAACGCCTTTCGCACAAACGGCGTTTTTTGAGAAAAGCTTGTGCCGCTTTCCGCAATTCTGGCAATCAGCGCAAGGGGCATCCCCTTCGGGTGTTTCGGGGTTATCAGGTCGCTGTAGCCTGTAAAGCCGACAAGCGTATCCATCCTGCCCCCCTCCGATTGAAAGGGCGCAATGCCCAGACCCTTTGCAAGCGCCGCCTTCTGTTCGTCCGTAATTCCCTTGAGATAATGCCCTGCACTGCGGTCATTGTCGGTTGGCAATGCCTCCACAGCAGAGCGGATTTCGTCCGCCGTCACGCCCGCGCCCTCATAAAGCGCCTTTTTCGTAATGCCATCCGCGCTCTGCCGCAGCTTTTCCAGCTGTGCTATGTAGCCATCCAAGCCTGTGAAGGTAAGCTTTGCCATCAGAACACCTCCCATACCCATTCGTAATGCGTAAAGCCTGTTTTCTCCTCATACTGCACGCTGTTTAATTCCCATGCAATATAGGGGGATGCGTCAAAAGCCGCCTCCAGCTCCTCTTTCCATGGGTCAAACTCTTGCTTGGTAAAAAGGTCGGTTGTGCCGGTGACGGCTTTCTCCGTGTGGGTATCGTCCGCAGTCAAGTCGTTTGCGCCGTCCTCCTGCCAAACAAAATATCGGTCGGATTTCATGGTTCTTCCGTGCCGCACCGCATCCGTCACAGCAAGGTGTGCCGCTATGATGTGTTCCTGCCAGCTCATGCCATCACCTCAAATTCCTGTTCGATTTTCGCAAGTGCCAGATCCACGCAGGGCGGATAAATCTCCATGACCTTCTGCACCGTATCAATGCGGTATTGCTTTCCTTCCAGAAGTGCAACATCCTGCGGAGAAACCGCCCCTGCAGCAGGTACCCGAATCACGCGCACAATCTCCACCTGTGCCTGCTTGCTCTGATAAATGCGGTTAATGCCAAGCCTTTGTTCCGCAAAGCGCAGATTTATTTTTTCTGTCAGCTTTTCCTGCGGCGCATAGCCTGCCTTTGCCGCATCGCAGACAGTGCAGATTGTCACAATCCCGTCATTGAACGCCTGCGTAATTTCATGCTTCGGTCTGTTTGGTGCTTTCCACATACTCTCTCACCATTCTTCCGTTCTGCATATTCAAAATCAATGCCATGTAGTTGTTTTCAAATACATCCAGTGCCTCATCCCTGGCGTAGCGTACAAATTCCATCATCAATGTACGGGGAAGTCCGTCCGCATCATATTCCAGAACGCTACCACCCTTTTCGTTCAGATATGCCATTGCGGCGGCAATAAAGCCACGAATCTTGTTATCCGTGGCTTCATCGTCCCATGTAATATTCAGATGGTTTTTGACATCCGCCAGAAGCTCCGCAGGAATACTCTGCCGCTGCATCAGGATTTTGTCACAGTGACGGTATAGGCTTTGGTGGTTGTGCCGTCAGCCGCCGTTACGGTAACCTTAACGGTATTTGCGCCTTCCTTCCATGTTGCCGCAGAGCCGTTGTCTACCTCTGCATCATTTACCTGCACGCTGATTTCTGCGCCTGCATCAGAGGGTGCTGCCGTAATCGTGTTGGTTGCGTTTGTGGTTGCCGCCGTATAGGTTGTGGTTTCCTTCGCAAACGCAGGAGACAGGCTCAGGCTGCCAATCTTCAAATCGGACAGTGTTGCATCATTGGAAACCTCCGCAGCAGCTACCTGCTCCACCTTATAGGTCAATGGCTTAAGGTCTGTAATATCCAGATACAGGAAAGCGTTGTTATCCATCGGGAAACCGTTTGCGTACAGCTTGACCAGATAAACCCTGTTATCCTCCAGGAACTGATACTGGTCGGAATAATCAATCTTCCCCTCTTTGCTCATGCCTGCCGCCGCAAAGTATTTCTTACCCAGACCCAGAACCGCCTCTCCACGGCTCAGTGCCGCAGACTGGATAATTGTCATGGGATAAGGCACAACATCATTGCGATAGGTGCCATCAGGAGCCATTACCGTTGTTGCGGGCATCACCCTCTGGAAATAATCCTGCGGATTGACAATCAGAAGGACATTCTCCACCGCTCTTGCCTTCCCGTTTGGATCCGCCGCAATCAGAGAAATCAGATTGCCGACCGTTTTCACGGAAAGGTCATTTACCTTGATTTTCTCCTTTGCGGGATAAACGCCGCCTGTGACGGTAACGCCATCGCCTACCTGACGCATCATGCCAATAGGCTTTTCATGTCCATCCCCCTTGACAATACCTGCCTCCAGACCATTCGCCAGTGCTTCATACAGAATCTGTCTAACGTAATTGTCCAGCCATTCGGGACCCAAGTCCAGCATCGCCTTGCAGACAGGCAGGAAGGCGGACAGCTTCAGCAGGGTTGCATTGACTTCCTTGAAGCCGGAAAGCAGCTCCTTCACAATCGTATCCGTCAGTGCGCCCCACTGCGCCTCCTGCCGTCCGTTTGTGTTCATCAGCATCTTGATTGCGCCGCCTGTGGACAGGAATCCGATATGGGACAGCAGAGGGTGCGCCTCTCTCAAATCATCGAATACGGAATCAATCACTGTCTCAGGCATCACAACATCCAGATTTGCCAATGCCTGCTTAGGGTCTGCGGCACGCATTGCCTCGCCCAGCTTCTGGTAATACTGCTTTTCCTGAGAGGTCAGCTGACGCACACCACGGGAGGTCAGTGCCCTGCTGTCATTCTCTTGTCTGAGCTGTTCGATTTTGTCCTCATAGTCCTGCTTGATGTCCTCGCCGATGCACGCCATCATGTCATTCATGGCGGCGGCAAAGCCCTCCTTGTCATCCTGCTGCAACGCTGTCTGCATTGCCTGTCTGATTTCTTCTCTTGTTTTTGCATCATTGTGTTTCATTTTCTATCACTCCTTTATTTTTCTGCATCAAAAAAGCCGTTCAGCATCGCCATGATACCGTTCGGCTCTTCCTTCTGTTTTGATTCTGATTTCGGATCACGCTCTCCTTCTCCGATACGTGGCTCTGTCAGCTGGCGCAGCTGTGCCACAAGGCTTTTCTGCATTTCAATCCTCTGCTGTACGTTCAGATTTGCCTTCTGCATCACGCCTGCAACCTTGGCAGGGTCTGCATCCTCCTCCGCAAATCTGTCCGCCAGACCGTATCTGATACAGTCCTCTGCGGTCAGCCATGTTTCGTCATCCATCATACGGGACAGCAGCTCTTCATCCACCTTCTCGCCTGCCTTCTGCAAATATGCCTGCTTTCCGGCATTGTTGATGATATCCAAATCATCCGCCGCCTTCCGCAGCTCTGTGGCGTTGCCATAGGAGAACATCCACATATTATGAATCATCATCAGCGCATTTCTTGGCATAATGATTTCATCCCCTGCCATGGCAATCACAGAGGCAATGGAGCAGGCAAAGCCGTCAATGTAAACGGTTTTCTTCGCAGGGTGCCGTTTCAGCTGGTTATAGATGGCAGTACCCTCAAATACAGAGCCGCCGTAGCTGTTGATATACAGCTTGATTTCCGCAATATCTGCGTATTTTGCCAACTCCTCGCGGAAGGTATTTGCACTGGTTTCACTGCGAATCACCTCATCCGTCCACCAATCGTAGCCGTCGCTTTCCACATCGCCGTAAATATAGATTTCCAGTACACCGCTTTGCTGTGCCGCCTGTTTGATTTCCCACATGTTTTTCCTGTTCTTCATGCTTATTCACCTCCCTTCCCATCAACGCGGTGCATCGCACCGTCCAGAGTTTCAAAGTTTTTGGTAACAAAATGCTGATTTGCCCAAGGCTCATTGATTTTCGGCATTCCTGCCGCATCCAGTACGTCATTCACGCAGAACGCCGCAGAACCAATCAGCTTCTCGATATTTGCCGCATTGCCGAACAAATCGAAATGCAAAATTGCGGAGGTATCAATCTGCAAATAGGTGCCATCCTTCCATTCCGAAAAGCCGTACCGTTTGCGGTTGATTTCCTCCGAAAGCTGGTCGCAAAGAGGGTCAATACAAGTGGTCAGCCACCTTGTCATAGCATCCTTGGAATCCGCCACATCGCCGAAAATCAGCACAGGCGGAATCAGAAACCCTCTTGCCGTGAAGTCAAAAATATCATCCACCAAAGCACGAATATCTCTTGTGGAACGCTGTGTATCCGGATTTCCGCCGACATCCTCATATTTGTACCCGTCAAATTCCGGCAGAACCCCGTTTTCGGATGTCAGAAACGGCTTTACCTGATTGCTCAGCATCTCGCCAAAGACTTCGTTCCACCCCTTCTTGCCGTCCTTGCCGTCACCGATATTCCCTGCATTTGCAATCTGGCTGACATGTACCTTCAGGTGTCTGCCGCTGCCCCATTCATAATTCTTCATTGCCGCCTGCACCAGTCTTATGTATGACTGATACAGCCCATCCAAAACAGGCTTAATATCCTTATGGTTGAGCCGCAGATGCAGCACTTCGCTTTCCGGAAATGTCTTTTGATAGCTAACCTCGCCGACAACCACACCCTGATATTCGTTTTCCTTCCATGGATGCTCTGCGGCCCTTGTAAAGCTGTCCGCAACCGCCAGATATTCCCGTCCTCCCGTTTTTCCACCGCTGATAATCAGCACTTCATTCTCCTTGTAGAGCTGATAAATCAGCTTATGCAAAAAGGCGGTACTGTTCTGGTTGGGGTTCGGCTCCACGTTCCAGAGGTAATACTCCTCGCCCCTGTTTTCCTCATGCTTTCTGTAGGTCTTGAATGTGCATTTGCCGACTGCATTTGCAATCATCGCCACACAGGTATGAAATGCCAGCTCACGAATACGGTATTCCTCCAACGCCTGCTGTAATTCCAGAGAAGAAATCTCCGATGTGCCGCCAAGCCCCAGTTTAGATAAAATCCATCGTTTGATACTGATTCCCATTTTCTCACCCCCTTTAAAATACAAAAGCACCCATTGTCGGAATTTGTACAGGTGCGCCATCGCCAAGAACGGATTCTATTGTCATTGCCGCTACAAATGCCATGAAGGCATCATTCTTGCGGCTTTTTGCCTCGATTTTCGCATAGATAAAGTTGCCTGTATCTATGCCCGATTTTATCTTTGCGCCGGATTTTACCCGCTTTGTGTTGTTCACGCCCCACCGCAGATGTGGAACATTGCCCCAGTGCAGATATTGTCTGTTAAAGCACTCCTGAATCACAGGCTCAATCTGCATAATGTCGGACGGGCGTACCAGCTTGATATTTTTCTGCTCATCACTGAAGCCAATCTTCCGCAGGCTTTCCGCAACCAGCGCATAGCGGTGATGGTCGAGCGCAAGCATTTTGACATTGTACCTCCGCATACTGTCCCAGATGTAATTCGCCAGTAAATCCGGATGAATCCCGACATCATCCACAACCGTAACCTCTCCGCGCTCCGCCCATTCCTTCCAAGGTGCTTTTACACGGTGCAGTGTTTTCGACCTTGCACAAATCCATGCGTGATTGATGTCGAACCTATCCGCACCTCTGCGGAAATGCAAATCCACCGCCGCCCAGTCATCCAGCTCCGCATAGTCCACGCCTGCAACACAGCTCCACCCCGTCATATCAGGCAGGGGCTTATTTGTTGCCGCTACGTTTTCGTATTCCGTAACTGCAATCTCCTTCGCACCGGAACGGATACCCATTCGCTTTGTCATGAAATCCCCGTTCTGCTCCGGATGCTCCAGCCACTCCCTGTATTCATCCTCCACCTCTGCATAAAGCTCCGGAAGATATGGCAGGGACGGATTTGCCATCTGCCAGTTTTCCGGATGATGTACCTGCGCCTTATCATTCAGGCAGCAGATGAAGGGCAGGAAACCGTTGTCCTCCTCACCCTCAAAAAGAATCCTGCGCCCTCTCGCTAAGTAATCATCCAAAGGGCCGTCGGAAATATCGCCGTTTGAGGTAAAATAGCCACGCCTCGGCTGTGCCACCTTGCCCTGCCCTGTGGTAAAAACCTTGATGTTGTCATAGTTTTCATACTGATGCACCTCATTGAAGATAACCTTGCCGCTGCGCAGACCATCTCGCCCTTTGGGGTTGTTGGTATGCCCCTTCATGACACCCTTGTTTTTCCGCCCCTGAATGACCTCTTTGGTGTGATAATAGTGTCTGCTCAGCTTCTTTTCCCATTTCGGGTTCTCCAGAACATCCACCAAATCCAGCTGCGGTCGCTTCGCTTGGTCCTCATTGTTGGCACAGACATCCACGTCGTAATATTTTACAGGATTGTATGGGCTGATGCTGCACGCACCGTCAAAGGCAATAAAGCCATCCTTCCCTGCACCACGCCCTACCATGGCAAACACAATCTTCCATCTGGGGCGGTTGTTGGATTTCCAATAGGTGCAGTCCCATAATGCTATCAAAAACTCCTCCCATGGGAACAGCTTTTCAAAACTGAAATACTTAGCCAATCCCAGATATTTTTCCAGTTGCTCTGTGTCCACATAGATTTCCTCTGTCTCGAAGCATTTTCGTACATGGGCGGCAAGTGCTTTCTGCTCCTCGCAGGCAATGCCGTTTTCGACAAGCTCAATGTATTCCAAAATATGCGGATTTAACTCACAGCTCATCATCCTCACCGCCTGCCGCAGCCTTCGCCTTAACAGCCTGGTCTTTAAATCCGAGCGCCGCCCAGATGGAAAGCATCTGACTGGAAACTCTCGTTGCAATGGTCAGAGATTTGTTATCCGTGGTGCCCTTCTGGTTCTCGCCGTTCTGGTATTCAATGAATACACCACGCTCCGAAATATCATCATTCAGCATTTGCAACCAGCACCAAAGGCGCATGTATTCGTCCACTTTATCCTTGTATGGCTCCGAAATTAAGCCCCTGCTTTCCAAATCATCCTCAAGCTCTTTTTTCAGTGCCTTATATTGTTTTGTTTTTTTATAATCCTTCTTTCCTGCCATCCTTTTTCACCTCTTTTTTGCCATCTACCACACCCTCATGCGCGTATTTTCAATTTTTCTGAATTGTCGCAAGTACAACCCGACCGAGCCAAAATGCCAAAAACCCGTTTTTTTCGAGGGGGGGTATCATATTTTTCAAATCAATCCCACCTCTCCTCAGTAATTGGCTTCACGGTCTTTCCGTATCGGTATCGCACCGTCCGTTCCGGATGCAAGTCCTCATGGCACTGCCTGCATACACTGACAAGCTGCCGCTCCTCTCCATCCCAGATAGATAACGCAAGGTCGGGTCTGTCCTTCAGATGCTTGACATGATGCACAATGTCCGCCCTGCGATACCTGCCCTTTCGCTTGCATATCTGACATTCGTAGTTGTCCATCCGCAGAACCTCCGCCCGCAGCTGCTCCCAGTCCTTCCAGTGATAGAAGGAATCTACGTTGTCGGCAGAAATCTTCTCCTGTAATTTCAAAAGCTGTTCTCCTGTCATCCGCATCATCCTTCCGCAAATAAAAAATCCCGATAAGCATTGTAGCTATCAGGATTTCTTTTGATTTATTTTGATATTTCTATTGACATTTACCCTTTTTCGTGTTATTATATAAACAGAAAGGAGGTAGTGCAAAATGAAAAAAGACAAAGACTTTAAGCTAAAAATTGTCGAACTTGTAATCCAAGCAGTTATTGCCCTAGCCGCTCTGATTACAGCCATCAAATCTTAGCAAGTTCGGGGAGTAACCCTCCCCTCACTTCTTAGATAAAGTCAATGTCTCATGTTTATTATAACCAATCGAAAGGAGAATGACAATGAAAAATAAGATCTCTGTTTTCTCGCTCCTATTCTTTTTTATCTATGCGGTACGCACAGGCTGGACACCGATTTTAAAAATCCTTGTAATTTTAAATTCTGCCCTTGTGCTTTTACAGACAGCTTTACAATACAAGGAGGTTCTGCATAATGCCAGAAAATGAGTATATCTCTGTTACCCAATTCGCCCAGAAATTCGGTAAGGATGTCGGCAATGTCCGCAAGCTGATTAAGGATGGTCGCATCCCTGCAATCAAAATCGGGAATCAGTGGGCAATCCCTGCCGATGCCGAACCTCCTGCCGATAAACGTGTGAAGTCCGGCGAATACCGCAACTGGAGAAAGAAAAAGGATTCTTTCGAGAAGGACCGCTGATGCGGTCTTTTTCTCTTTTCTCCATGCTATCATAATAACACAAAAGTACGTCCCTTTTGTCCGCAATTATTTTTTCTTGTCCAGAAGCCAGAAAAATTTTTTCCTGCGTTCATAGAACGCTGTTCTTCCGTATGGCACACCCAGATATTCCCAAGGCACACCGTCCGCTACATTGCTGATGATGTATGTATATATCTCCGCATCCGCTTCGATTGCCGTCTGCTCAATCATCTCTAAGTCTCGCTGCAACTCTGTCCTTCTGATTGCTGTGCTCGCGGTCTTATCCGAAAGCTTGCCGCTACCACCACCGCTGAGCGGAGGTGAACCGACTTCCGTAATCGACCGCAGGAGCGATTGCTTTTCTCTGTATTGACGGCAGAAATATTTTAATTCTCTGTAGCGGTTGCCAGAGATATTATATCCGTCAAGCTTTAAGTCTCTGTCCTTCATGGCATCCCCTCATTCCCGTAATCTTTATTTCTTCAATATTCTTTCTCACTTATTCTAAAACATCTGCAAGCTCACCATAACTTTTGGTCCTCCTCTGTTAGTTTTCCTGCGGTCATTTAGTGCTATTTTTAACTCCAGTTACCCCCCTTTTCTTTAGGTGGATTTTTCGATTTTTGTCAAAACCTCAAAAAACGTTGATTTTTCGGGAAATATTCCCTATCAAAAAATGCCAAACCCATGCCAAACTGCCAATACCCGTTTTGGCACTCCAAAAACCGTAATTTTCTAAGAAAAATACAGGTCATTTGGATGTAAAAAAGAAAGAATTTGATTGCACCTTTCCTCTCTTTTTACTCTGGCAGCTACCAGTTTTTTTCGATAAAAAATGTACTCTCCCATGGTTTATTTACCTGTTTTTTCTCTCATTCTTTTTGCTTAAAACAGTCTGTCTGCTACTGTAATTTCTCTGAAATTTACCATGACTTAATACCCTTCGCTTCGTTCACACTCAGCCCAACAATCCCTGCACTTTCCCTGCTGTCTGTTGCACGAAAATGTCCTTTCGGATGCTGTGGATACATGAATTCAAACATGGCATAGTTCGCCAAATCGCACAAATATTCTGTGTTTCCGGTCTCTTTATATTTGTCCAAACACTTCTCCAGACTTGGAATTGCCTGCACAAAACCTTTCCCGTAATTATCCGCCACAGAGCCATATTTGTGAAAGCTCACCCTGATTCTGTTCTTCCGCAACTCGTCAAATTTCTCGCTGTATTCCTTGTCAAAATCCATTATTCTTCCATCCTCCTGTTCCATTTCTCACAAACATCGTTCAAATTATGGCCAGATGGATAACTTTCATCCGGCACGGGGCAATCCGGATTTCCACATTTAACCATATACATCTTACCTCCACTTGACCAATGCTCAATAATGGGTTTTTTACCGCATAATTTACATGACTTTAATTCTACCATTTCTATCCCTCCCTCTGTTTCTCGCACCGTTCAAATTCGATAACCCAAACCCAAGGATTAGCGTCCCATCCGTAACGGTCAATGTCGGATTTCTTGATGGTCGAATCCCACAGGTCATGAAACATCCCTTTTACAAACTCGTCTCCGACGTCTTTTAAAGGTTCTTCTTCAATTCCTTCTTTCACACACCCTTTGCCGTCAATATCTTGCAATCGCTCAACTCGAACACCTGTAACCCTCAGCCAGATACGAGCAGCTTCTTTCGGCATATGGATTGATGGGTGCCACGTGCAAAGGAAATCATTATCATCCGCCTTGTAATAATATCTTTCTTTTTCATTCATCCAAGAACCTTTACACCACGTTTCCCGAACATACAGAATGTCTCCCTGCTGATATGGAGGTATCGCACAATGCGTTCCATAATGCGCCGTAGGTTGCGGCTTCATAATTCTTCTTGTGCATGTCTTCCGACCATCTAAAATCGCTCGTACCATTTCGGTATTAAATAAAATCGGTTTAATTGCCATTGTTCATTCCTCCTCTTTTGGAATAACATAAAAATCATTCAATAATTCTTCAATATGTTCCCCTGTCCAAACAGGCGTATCTGTCTGTGTTACGGAAGTAATATACCAATCATATAAAGTACTCTTGTCCATGGCTTTCTCTAAATCGACTAATCTTTTTTCATATTTTCCAACCTTGCACGGTAGCACCAACAACCGCCCCTGTTCTTCCAAGTCCTCATAATATTTGAGCTTCTCTCTTAACTCCGCCATAGCCCAAAGATTCTGATAGAAAGTGGCAATCAAGCCTCTTGGTGTGCATATACCATCCTCTCCGATGCAGCACCCCATCCAATCATCGAAGTCCTCATCTGATTCAAAAGACACCACATCTTCTGTCAATTCTCTCAGCAGTCCCTTTGCCAACTCTCTTGCATCAATGTCTATCTCAAAATCTCTGTATCTGGTATTTCTGTTTTCATCAATGTAGCAACAGTTATGGGCCAGACTGAACATGCCCATTTCTTCTACGTTATCCATTGTCAGCCTTTTCATTTGTTCTATCTCAATCCATTTCTCTGTCATACTATCCCTCCTATGTTGGCGGTTATATGCTCAATACAATGATTGAACGTCAAGCACCCTTTCTGGCGATTCCTTAAAACGGTAAATCATCATCCTCTACCGTTTCGTCAATGGGATAGAATCCTTCCTGTTCCGCCAGTCCCATCTGCTTTGCAGGCTTATTGGGTGCCGCTACGGGTCTGCTCTGTTCCGCCACAGGCTTATTCTCCGCATCCCTCTTACTGCCCGTAAAATAGCAATTCTCTACAACAACCGTTGTTGTCCAATGTTTCTTCCCTTCGGCATCATCCCAGCTTCTGACATTCAGCCACCCTTCAACAGCGAACATGACACCTTTTTTCATAAATTTTTCTGCAAACTCTGCCATGGCTCCCCATGCGATACAGGAGATAAAATCTGTATCTGCTTGTCCATTCTTTTTGAACCGCCGATTGACCGCTAATGTATATGTGGCGTACTGCTTAGAATCCTCTGAACGCGTCCAATCCATTTTCGGGTCACTCGTCAGCCGCCCCATCAAAATCACTTTGTTCATATCTGCCGCCCCCTTCTCTTGTAATGGCTTACCGCTGCGCTCTTTCGCTTATCCGCTTCATGCAGTATGCTTATCCTTCTGAATCTCTCCAGCTTCTCCGCTTGCCGCTTCCCGTCCCATGCTTTGTATTTCTCGCACGTCCCATGGCAACCGACAGCCCTCTCCTGGCATCCGCAGCAGGGGCAGTCCCTTCCGCTTGTGCTATATGTAATGCCTTTACCCATGCTTAGCCCTCCAAACCAATCTCATACCTTAGCTTCATTTGTGCCGGATATAGATCAACCTCCGGTTTTCTTTTTCCCGTCCAGCGCAATCCGCCTGCCTGTCCGATACACTTCCATCCGGCAGCACGCAGGCTTGTTCCATTTTCCGTTTCCAGAATGTATGTAATAACCCGTTTATAGCCCATAGCCCTTGCCGCTCTCCACGCCGCTGCATAGAGCATGGAGCAGGCATTATGAGTCCCATCCGTACAAAGTCGGTTGACCTCTAAGGTCCATCCGTCATCAAGGAAACGTGATACAGGTCTACCCACAATCGCAACTCCTACGATTTTGCTTGTTTCAACATCCGCTACGGCAATGCTGAATTTATGCCCAATGACCTTGCCATGGTGCCTATGATTACGCTTAACAAATTCGTTTGCCTCCGCAAGCGTTATCGGTACTATGTCTAATGCCATGCTCACACCTCCTACAGTAAATAAAACCCACCTGTATCCGCAGGCATCTGCGGTTTTCCTTCTGGTTCATCCCCCAGATAGTTCCTCCCAACGATTGCCATAAATTCTTCTCTGCTGTGTGTCTCCTCAAATTTTCTCTGGCAATCCCGTTTCAGCCGTAAATCAATCTTATGCCCATCCCGTCCGTGGACACCCGACGTTCCTCTGTGCCATTCCGGCTTAAGCCATACCCAGAATCCGTGTTTATCTGATATCTGCCGCATTCCTACGCCGAAATAAATATGGTGCCGCTCCAACGGTCCGGTTTCTGTGTCTGTAAAATAGCAGCGCTTACTTTTCCCCTGCAAAATGGAATAGTTATGACTGCCTTTTCTTGCTCCCTGCATCTGTTTCCGCTCCTCCCTCATATTCTCCGTAGTCCATGCCGCCCCAGCGGACAGCCTTCATATACCGCACCCAACCGATTTCTGCAAAATAGTCCTCGGTCTGCACAATCACATCAAATCCCTTCGGCGGTCTCAGGGATACCTTTCTTTTAGTTTCCTTGATAACCTCCAGCTTTACTTCAGGCTTTTTCAGATTCCTGCTGGTGCTCCAACGCTTTGCGCCCTTTCTGACATTCTCCTTGGATATGTAGCTTGCAAGGCGGTTGTCCTTCTGGTTCTTGTAGAGCTTTTTTATCAGAACTGTGCCATGCCCCCATTTTCCCAGAAGGATCTCCAGTCCCTCCTTCATGCTCAGACCTTCAAATCCGCTCATGACAATGTGATGATGCACCCTTCCGTTCTTCCCCTGGGTTTCCGTTACCGCGACATACTTCAATTCTGAAAATCCGTTTTTCTTGCGATACCGTTTCAGCCGCAGAAGAAAATTTGCAAGCAGCTTTCTTGCCTCCTCCACGGTCACTTCCATTCCGTAGGTCAGCAGAACGAAATAATCATCCCCATTGAAATTTGTATTGATAATGCGTGTCAGCTTCTTTCTGGCGATCTGCAGATTTCTTTTTGCCTGTTCCTCGGATGTCAGATTTTCACTCCTACCTCTTTCGTATTTTTTTCCGATTGTCCGAGGGCAGTAAAATTCCTCCACCTCGTATACATCCCCCGACCGAATCTTCTTCCTGTACTTTGGCATTCCCATTCCTCCTTTATATAAACAAGGGCGTGTCCATTCAGTTAATTGCTTTATGGACAGTCTAAAGAGACCGCCGCCTCTTGAAAAAACAGTCTCGGGAATACCGTAAAACCCTTGATAAATTAAGGATTCTGTGTTATATTGGTTGTAGATATGTATGGTCTCCCGAGACCTTCCCGCCTGCGTCAACAGGCGGGCTTTTTTTATGTGTTATCGTGTTTCTTCCTTATATACTGATTCTGCTTCTTCCTTATAAGAGGATGCGCAATCGCACTGCTCCCCATGGTCCAGATGTGCGCCGCAGTCCGTGCAGACCTCATACTTTCCTTTGTTCCTTCTATCCGTCATACTGCTCCCTCCTTATAAATTGTCCTGTACGCTTTGGCAAAGCGATTGCAGAGCCTTTCTCAGCTTATCCGCTTCTTCCTTGCCTTCGGATTCCTCTACGCCATCGATGCAGGTCAGCATTTTGTTGATTTCCCCCTGCACCGCTTCAAAATGCACCTTAAAAACTGTAATGCCGGAGGAGCCTGCCGCTTTCAGCTTCTTTTCTGTATCTGCCTTTACCTGCGCCAATTCCTCTTTAGCTTTCAGCATCGCTTCTTCCGCTTCCTTCTGTGCGGCTTCATGCGCTTCAATGGCTGCCTGTGCCTCCTTTGCCTCTTTCTTCGCTTTCTCTGCATCCTTCTTGGCTTTATCCAGCTTCTTCTGCATGGCTTCTTCTGCCCTCTGATTGGCGGTGTTCTCTGCTTCTCTGCGGATTCTTTCCAGTTCGGATTCATCCGGAAGGGCGGTCTGCTCTGCCTGCATCCGCAGCTCATCCATTTCACTCTCCATGGCGGCAATCCGCTCCTCCGCTTCTCTCTTGGCTTGCTCCGCCGCCTCCTTCTGGTTAACCAATGCTTCCAGTTTATCCTCTGTCTCCTTATAGGCGGCATCCACAGCGTTATCCTTTTCCGTCTGGAACAGATCCAGCTGCGACTGCAATTTCTCCTTTTCTGCGCGTTCCGCTTCCAGCTCCTTCAGCAGACGCTCCATTTCCTTTGTTGTCATGGCGGCAACCGTTTTTTCTTCCCCGTCAATCTCGTGCGCCTCGCCGACAAATTCTTCCCGTTCCTCTGCCGGCAGGGAAAGCAGGAGCAGGGCCTTTGTCGCACTGTTCCCCATGTCCGCAATCAGCTGCGGATTTCTGTATTCCTTGGCAATCCGCATGAAATTCTGTGCGGTACGTTCCGAGAACTCCACCTCGTTCTGCAACCATGCACCCCATGCGCCATGCGGCAGTGTCAGCTTTGCCTCATGCAGACGCTTCCCAATCTCGATAATGGCGTTGCCTGCCTGTGATTTGTAAAAATTGATTTCCTGTGTAATGACCTCAATCGGTCTTGTGATTTCATTCATGCTGCTGCCTCCTTAGCCTTCTTTTTTCCGCCTTTTTTCACGACTTTTTCCATCCACATATCCACAAATTTCTTCACATCCGGTTTTCTGTCATAGGATGCGTTATGCTCTGTTCTACACTGGATCACCCTTTTCTTCTGCAATTCCAATGTATAAAAGGGCTTGTCCGGTTCGCTTACCTTTCGCAGAAAGAATATTGCGGTTTCCCCCTCTGCCATATCCCTGATGTAGCCGCCGACGCAGTGATGCAGAGCCTTTCCTTCTGCTGTCAACTCCATCTGCTCTCTTGCAGGGCGAATGAAAAATTCTCCTTCGCTCCATGCGAATTTTTCCAGCTTTTCTACTGCCTTTTGGAATTTCTCCTGGTCAGCCTTATTCTTTTCAAATTCGACCTGTTCCATCGTGCGGTCATGTGCCGCTACTAAATCCTTCGGAAAGAGAATCTCTCTGTCATGTAAATCAAAATGCAACTGCTCGCATTCACGCAGATAATCCCGATAGGCTCGTATGATTCCTTCCAGTGTATAAGTTGTGTGTCCTTTTTCTTCCTTTCGTTTCTCTGTCTGCTTTTGGATGTATTTCAGAATCTTTCCGATTCCGGCATACGGCATTGCTCCGGTCAGATTCTGCACATCCGTTCTTGATTGCAGAGCCATCCGCATTTCGGCATCTGTGATTCTCTCGCCGTAATTCTTCCAAAGGTAATTCGCCCGCTGCACATCATCCAGCTTCCATTCCTCCGGCGGCATCAGCTTTAAAATCCGCAGCGGAAATTTGAAGCACTCCTTCAGCTTTTTCCGCTCCCAGAGGATGGCATTTCGGTTTTCCCTGTCCATGCCGAAAATTCTGTTATGTACAATGTTCCGATAGCCTGCTTTCCAAAGAAATTCGATGACCGGATACCTTGCGTGGTATTCTAAGAAATAAATCGGATTTTTGTTGTGTCCCCTTTCTTCCAGATACCCCTCCAGGTCGGCATACTGCATTGCCGTTCCGCTCAGGGCTTCTTCTATACCGGTGGGATAGAAGAAATAACTGCCGTCATAAATACGGTTGTCTTGCCATCTGGTCCATTCGTCCAGCTCGTACCGCTCTGTACGCATATAGTAGGATTCCTTCCCCTGCTTTTGCCATTTGGCTGTTTTGTTTCCTCTGATGGCATATCTCACAGTTTCTTGAAGGAAATCCTCTATATGCTCCCATCTTGCCGAGTTATCCCGATGCAAGAGCCATTGCCGGAAGAACACCGTTTCTCCATCCGTTCCCTTCTGCACCGCAACGATATTTTCAATGTAATTTGATGCGAACGCAGAGCCATTCTCCAGAACACAGGAAACCCCTGTGCCGCAGTTCGGACAGTTAACCCTTGTACCCTGCACGAATCGTCTGCCCCTTGCATGGACTTTCCTGCCACAAACAGAACAGGTGCCTTGGACATTTCCTTTTTTATAAATGATTACTCTGTCCTCCGGCAAAACCTCCCGACGTATGTAGTCAATCATTCCTTCCGGTAAGGCTTCGGGGCAAAGCCGATAGTCCTCATCCATCAGTTCGCCCCGTTCCTTTCTGTCCTTTGTTTTCATGTATTCTCTCGTCTGCATAACCCATTTCCAAAGGTTGTCCAGCTGATGATTTCCTGTTTCGGTTGATTTCAAAAACCGTTGCAGCAGCTTCTCCTCCCTCGGAGAAATAAGAACATACCCATTCCACCACATAGATCCGCTGAAACAATCCAGAACCTTCTGCTGAATTCTGCCTTCGTGATTGATGCCCCTTACCTCTTTGCTTTTCTTGGCGCACACAATGCGGAAGGAGGGTGTGTTTCTTGCGTATACGTTACAAGCGGTGTTTTCCAAAAAATCAACCACAAGCAGACGTTCCCCGTCCACCACAGGCTCCTTGACCGTTACCTTCCAGCGCACTCCGCTTTCCTCGCAGAACGGGGCAAACGGCATTGCTTGTATCTTTTTCAGATTCATGCCCTCGCCTCCTTACAGGAAATCTTCCAGACTGACGCAAACGCCTTTTTGGGGTTCTTCCGCAGGTGCCTGCGGATTTGCCGTTAAGCCGAAATATTCTCTTGCCCAGCCGTATACCACAGAATCCTCAATGACAGCGCAGTTTCCTTCCTTTTGCTTGGAAGCCTGATTCTCGATACCGGCTAAGGCTTTTGCAAGCGTTTTTTCTTTCTTTAATACCTTTTCCGCTGCCGCTTCGGATGTAATGTTGTCAATAATATGTTCGCCGATGAGTGCCAGATATCTGTTACTCGGCTCCTTCTGAATCTCTGTATTTATCTTCTTGATTGCATCCTCGATTTTTCCCATTGTCAAAACCTCCAAGTTATTTCTCCGCTCTTTCAAAAAGAATGTCTGATTTTATATGCGTTATATTTGCAATCGCACGCACAGTTTTACATCTCGGGTCACTTTTCCCTTTTAAAATGTTGTACATCGTGGTCGGTGATACAGCCACCAACCAAGCAAATTCCGAAACAGATTCGCAGTTTTCGTTTATCCACTTTTCCAGATTCGGATATACACTCCATCCCGGTTTTTTCATTATTTTTCAATTCCTTTCGATTTGTGATAAAATGGTTTTAGATGGCTTCTCGAAGCAGCATCCCCGGTCAAAGGGGGTGATTACCATGTTCTTCTTCTTTTTCTTTTGGGAGTTTCCTAACATTCTTTCCGAGCGTCTGACACACGCTATGGAAAAAATGAATATGGATGTCAGTACGCTTGCCCTTCTCGCGGGTGTTTCTGTAGTTACTGTTAAACGATGGTTGAATGGTACTTATGAGCCTCGTCACGAGAATCTGCCCAAAATTGCTCGCGAACTTAATGTCTCGACCGATTATCTCCACGGAAAAGAAAGCTAACTTCTGTGCTACATTTTTATTTCATTATCCCGGGGATGCTGCTTCGAGAAGCCATATTTTCATTGCATAAATCCTACTTTTCTGCTACTATGTAAATGTGTTATTAGCTTTTCCCCCGAGGCGTGCCACCGCCAAAGGGGATATTTCATTTTTCTTCGAAACACTTTTCGTATGTCATGCCTGTCTCTTTGAGGATCTGGTCAATGACATATTTCGTCGTTCCTCTCTCTCCCTTCATCAATGTGATTACGGTTTTATGTGCTACCCCGATTCTTCCGGCAAAGTCACTGATAGATTTACAGTTCATCCATATCCATTTCTCCAGATTCGGGTAAATGCTCCATCCTGCGTCCTTCATTCCTTCACCACCTTTCTGCGAAATTCATCCTTGAAGAAGAAATACTCCGTCAGAATATTCACCCCCAGGCACACGCCCAGAGCCGCCATAATGTACATATCTCCGAAGTAATACAGAATTGCACCGATAACCGTCAGATCCGCTACGATTGCCGTTGCGGCATAGCACACAAACCGTAACGCCCAGCGAATCAGTTTCCGCAAGCGTCTGCGTTTTTTCATACTCTCACCCTTTCATAGCTTGTCCTTCTCATGGGGCAAAGCCCCTCTTATGTATTTGCCGCTTCCTTTGCCGCCGCTTCCTCTCTTTTCTTTATGGCAATCATCTTGGCTTGATAAATCGCCTCTCTCACCTGCTCGCTGATGCGGGCCTCCTCCTCCGGTGTATGCTCACAGTAAGTAATGGTTACGTTGTATTTTTTTGGCGCTCTTCTCGGCATAAAACCACCTCCTGTTAAACTGTATGTATTGCCGATTTTGTCCTATTCCTTGCTATCCTTCTTCTTCGCTCTGTGCGCCGCTTCCAAAGCCGCTGATACCGCATACAAAGCAAGCACCATTGCCACCAACCCCACCACACCTGCGAAGGTCAGCAGGGCGAGAGCGACGAGTAAATCTGCCATAGCATCCCCTCCCTTCTTTCTTCACCTTTCCTTGACATTTTTCTCCCCCTGTCCTATTCTGAAAATACAGGCTGTTGCAGCAGCCGAGTACATAGGAAAGGAGATGATTTTATGAATATTGAGTTGTTGGTTGCACTTGCTGCAATCGTTATATCTGCCATTGTGCCTGCTATCACAAACCAGCAAAATAATGAACACCAAATTCGACTGAAAAAATTAGACACATTTTTTCTCGAAAAACAAAAGGTATACTTTGAGTTTGCCGATTCATATGCGCTCGCTTTAACAAATCCCAGCCCAGAGAATATTTCAAAGTTTCGCTCTGCAACACATAAATGCTTTATGTTAAATGCCAATAAAGATTTTTACAAAGATGCCTTAGAGTGCATTACTTGTCTCGAAAATAATGAATCTAAAGAAAAAATTGAAACTCTCTATATGTTCTGTGTTCGCTCTCTTTCTTTGAACTTGGAATTTGCCATTGAGGATTTTGAATACCCTATTTAATGGCAAGTACTAACGCCATAACCGCAAATGCCATGCCGAGATTGTAAAATTTAGACCGGCATTCGCGGTTCTTTATTCTATATCCGCTGTATACACAGACTATAGATGCTATTGAAATCAGTATGCTCATGAGAAGCACATTCACCTCCTTTTAGCTTGCGTCTTTGTCTGCAAAGAGCATCGGGTCAACACCGATGAAAATGCACACCGCCATAAATTCATCTGCCCTCAACTCTCTTTTTCGTCTGGTATTCATTAAACTGTTATAAAGCGAAGTATAAGGAATACCTGTTCGTTCCGATATTTTTTTAATGCTTATCCCTTTATCAGCTACATATTTCGCAACTTTTTCCGTATACATTTTTATCACCCTCCTTTCTTTTGTGCCTTTTCTTTCTCGAGCTTGACATTTTTTTCCGTTACTCCTATTCTTAAAAAAAAGAAAGGAGATGTTCTTATGAGATTAAACAATAACTGTCTTCGCGATATTTTGTTGTACCTTGAAAGTTGCGACTACTACATACTTAATGAAAATAACGATGTAGAATCCAACGGCATTTGGTTTGAAAAAATTTGTAAAGAAAATGCTCAGTATAGCAAGCCGGAAATTTACTACTCTCTCTCTAATCTTGAACAAGCCGGCTTTATCAATATGAGCAAATCCTCTTTTAGTAACTCCTTGGATTGCTGTGTCAACTTCATTACTTTTCAAGGACATGAATTTTTGAACCAGATTAAAGATGATAAGAACTGGTCAAAAATACAGCACTGTCTAAAAGCCTTGCGAAACTATTCTCTGGATGCAATTCAATCCGTCGCATCCGGAATCGCTAGTGCCGCAATTCAATCTTACACATCATCTATTTCTTCAAAAAATGTTTAATCGCATATTTGGTACCCTTTTTCATTTCTGCATCATTTGGAAAAGGGTATTTTCTTTCGTTCATGTACCACAGAACTGTTATCAATGAAACTCTAGTTACCACCCATCCTGCTGCACAAATAATGGTTGTCACTATAAAAATCAGAGCCATTGTCCATCCTCCTTTTTTATTCTTTGTTTTAACTAACAAATTCTCTGTATCAAAGAACTCACTACTAAAATACTCTATATTTCAGAGAATGTCAATCATTTTTACAACTTTTTTCTTTGTTTTAGAGATTTTTATTGACAAAACGATAACTTCGATATATATTTTGATTAAACGGAGGGAGAAAAATGAATAGTATCGGTCAAAAATTAAAGCTATTGAGAAATGCAAAAAAATACTCTACAAAAACCGTTATCCAGAAGTTGCATCTTGCCGGGTTTGAAATTTCCGACAAAACATTATACGGCTACGAAAACGGAGCTAACATGCCAAATGCAGACATCTTCATTGAATTATGCAAGATTTATGAATGTAATAACATTCTCGAAGTATTTTCCGAAATGAAAATAGACTACTCTATTCCAGATGATTCCACGATGTCTGTAGCTAAAAAATACAGCGCTTTAGATGATTACGGGAAAGACCTCGTCAACACCGTTATTGAAAAGGAATCTGAACGTAAAAAAGCCCAAGAAAAAGAAAACAAAGCCGCCACACTTGAAGATGAAGATTCTGAATATATAGAACTTGTTGCCCGCGGCGGCAAATATAAAGTGAAAAAGGCAGATGTTATCGAATGGGCAAAGCAACTTGACCTTGATAATTATGAAGAAGATCACGACCTCTGCTGATTTCCAGTAATCCCCTAATGAACTAACCCCTGCAACAATTTACAATAATCTCTATCGAATATAGGAGGTTATTGTAAATGTATGAACACTACAAAAATGCAAGAAATAAATCATGGGAAGTCCTGATTGCATGCGGTATTAACAGCTTGCCTGTTGATTTGTGGAAAATCGCAAAGCATTTCGATTTACACATTCACCCATATTCTAAAACCAACCTCATCGGACTGCTGAAAGAAGATGTTTCACAGGGCGATGGGTTCATTGTCTATCTTGATGGTAAAAAGGAGATTTTCATAAACGATAAAATCCATTGCCGGAACCGCCGCCGCTTCACTGTGGCGCACGAACTCGGTCACGGTATCCTAAACCACGAAATCAGCCAAGTGCATTATCGCAACAGCGAAATCGACAGCCAGACGGATACACAGGAGATTGAGGCGAATGTATTTGCCAGAGACATTCTCATGCCTGCCACCGTCCTTGCGGCATTGGATATACATACCGCCGCAGAAATTATGAGCCTCTGCCATGTCAGCCGCCAATCTGCTGCAATCAGAGCACAGCGGATGCAGGAGCTCTACCGGAGAAATAAATTTAATCTGCATCCAGCAGAAAGAAAAGTAAGAGAACAATTCGATGATTTCATCAGAAATTACCAGAAATAAAAAATCCCCCTACAGTACCGCGAATACTGCAAGGGGGAAAAGAAAGCCGTTGCCTAACAATCCTACAAGCAGAAAATATCACAATTCATGAATATTGTCAAATTAAGGAGGGTAAATCATGAAGTTGTTTAAATTTACTAGTAAAGATAAAAATGGAAATAGAGAATGCAGGCTAGCCTACATTGATGGCATTCCTAATTTATTTAAACTCCCCGGTGAAATGTGCGATGTTACCATCAACCAAGAAACAAGGAAGTTGACAGTTAAAAGTGTTTTTGCAAAAGATCGGGAGGCAAGCCTTGATTTAGATAAAATTATAGATGCCAGAATAATGACAGAAAAAGAAATCTCCGAATCCAATAAAAGTGTTGTTGGCAGAGCTGTTGTTGGCAGTCTATTGCTTGGCCCTCTTGGCGGTATTGTCGGCGGTATGTCTGGTATTGGTTCAAAAAAGAAAGAAACCAATAAAACCTTTATGATTATCACCTATATATCATCAGATGAGGAAAAGAAACTGGTGTTTGAAGTTGTAGGTTCTTCTATTGGATGGGGTAAGCTTTTGAAGGAACTTCCCCGAAAATATAACGAAATCAGTACAGATGGACCAATAGAATTATAAATCTAAAATAAAAACTCCCCCAAGGAGGTTCCCATGGAAAAACTATACTCTCTCATCGCCGCCCTGGGCGAGAAATACAACGCAGAAAAAATCCTTCTCTTTGGCTCTCGCGCCAGAGGAGACAACCACGAACGCAGCGACATTGACCTTGCTATCTACGGTATGCCGGAGGAAAATCAAGCACGCTTCTGGTGTGATATTGATGACCTACCAACCCTGCTGAAGTGCGACCTTGTCCATGTAACAGCCTATACCGATGCAGAGCTGATAAAGAATATTGAAAAGGATGGTGTTGTGCTTTATGAAAAAGATTGAAAATTATCTGAAAGCTGTACAGCGCTTGGATGAAGCAAATATAGAATACCGCAAGCATCCCGATAACGATGTCATTCGTGACGGTCTGATTCAGCGGTTCGAGTTTACGTTTGAGCTGGCATGGAAAGCCTCCAAGGAATACCTCATTGACCAAGGCTTTTCCAATGACCTGCATTTTCCCAAGCAGGTGCTGCGTGCCGCCTATGAAAACCACATGATTGATGATGAGGCAGTCTGGCTGAAAATGCTCAGCTCCAGAAACAGCACCTCGCATATCTATGATGATCATGTTGCCGCTGCCATCGCAAAGGATATTGCTACATCCTTCCTGCCGGTGCTGAAAAAATTATCTGATTACTATAAAGAAATTTAAATAAAAAATCCCCCTTCTCTGTTGGCGCAGGGAAAGGAGATTCATAAAGCGGTCGCATGACACAACCACTCCTCGCAAAAGTATTGTATCATAAGACCGCTTTCTTTGCTATACATTTTTATAAGCAGAAGGAGGTCTTTTTTATGATTGCGATCTATGCACGGCAGTCTGTCGAGAAAAAGGACAGCATCAGCATCGAATCTCAAATTGAGTATGCCAAGCGTGAGGTTTTCTCGGAGGATTTCAAAATCTATCAGGACAGTGGCTATTCCGGCAAGAACACGAACCGCCCTGCCTTCCACGAAATGATGGCGGATGTGCAAAGCGGCAGAATTGAAAAGGTGGTTGTCTACCGCTTAGACCGTATCAGCCGCTCCATTCTGGATTTTGCGGATTTCATCAACATTTTGGAATCGAACCGCATTTCCTTCGTTTCCGCTACGGAAAAATTCGATACCTCTACCCCCATGGGGCGTGCCATGCTGTATATCATCGTGGTATTCGCCCAGCTGGAACGGGAAACCATTGCGGAGCGTGTGCGGGATAACTACTATGCCCGTGTGAAAAAGGGTGCCTGGGGCGGCGGTCCTGCTGCCTTCGGGTTCGACCTTGTGAAAACCACGATAGACGGAAAGAAGGCAACCATCTGTCAGCCAAACGAGCAGATTTCCGTTGTACAGCGCATCTTCGATCTGTACGCCCTGCCCTATTCCAGCCTTGCGGATGTGCAGCGGCAGCTCATACAGGATGGCTCCATTTCCTCCGGCGGCGTGAATTTCGATAACGCCAAGCTGTCCTCTATCCTGAAAAACCCGGCTTATGTCCGTGCGGATACCGCCGTTTATAATTTCTACAAAGCCAAGGGGGCAATTCTGGCGAACCCACCGGAGGATTTCGACGGCGTACACGGCTGTATTCTGGTCGGCAAGCGGGATGCCAACGAGCGGAAATACAAGGATGTTTCCAATCATCTGCTTGCCATAGGACACCACGAAGGCATTGTGGATAGCACAGCCTTCCTCTTTTGTCAGCAAAAGCTGTCTCGCAATAGGCAAATCAAAAATACATATAAGGGCAAGCACTCGTGGCTGACAGGCTTGGTAAAATGCGCTCACTGCGGCTATGCCTTTTCCATCCGCTTCAGCAAAACAAAGGATGGGCAGGTGCCGTATTTCTGCTGTTCGGGGAAATATCTGCATAAGGCCTGTACCGCAAAGCAAACCCATCGGGTACGGGAGATTGAGGCAGAGGTGCAGGCAAGCTTAATTCAACATGCCGCCTCCTATAACCTCATTCATCGGCAAAATACAGATGCCGCTGCAAAGGAATTTCAAAGCAGGATTTCCGAAATTGATGCCAAAATCGAAAATCTGATTCTCTCTCTGGAAAGCGTCAGCCACGTTTCCGCACAGTACATCAATCAGAGGATTGAAGCCCTGCATCACGAAAAGCAGCTGCTCCTGCACCGCTACAACGAAACTATTTCCGAATATAATATCAATGAGGTTACACCCTTTTCCGCTACCGATTGGGAACAGATGGATATTGAACAGAAACGGCAGCTTGCACGCTCTCTCATTCGCACTGTTTATCTCTCTGAGGATGGGCTTTCCGTTAGCTTTAATATTAAAAACGGCGGTCACAAACCTTGATTTTTCAAGGATTCTGACCGCCTTTCTTTTTGTTGTGGGTGTATCCACATCCCACTGAATGGTATAATACCCATTCTGCTCTGCTGTTTCAATCACATGGTTATCATATTCCCCAAAGGGCGGGCGAAACAGTTCCATCTCCACTCCCGTAAGCTTCTTCACGTTTTCATGACACTTCTGCAATTCCTGCGCAATTTCCTCGGAGGAAATCCGGCTCATGTGCGGATGTGTAGCGGAATGGTTACCCAAATCGTGCCCTTCCGCGGCGATTTTCTTCACCTCCTCCGGATATTTTTCCACCCAATAGCCGCAAAGGAAAAAGGTTGCCTTTACGTCATTTTCCTTCAAAATCCGCAGCAGCTCATCTGTATCATCGGCACCCCAAGCCGCATCAAAGCTGACGGAAACCTGTGGCTTATCGGTCTGCACGCAATAAATCGGCAGCCTTCTTTCCCCCTCTGCAACGGCAAAAACCTTCTCCGCCGCCCTTGGCACGCCCATATACGCTGCCGCAAGCAGCAAAAGCCCCAGCGCGCCGCATACCGCCCGTTTTTTTGTGATATGTATCCGTTTCCAAGCCTTCATACGAATTTCCCTCCGTGTTGTTTTTTCTAACAATATATTTCCGAAGGAAAAAAATCAGAATCGCCATTTTTCGCCACCCATCTCACTCTTGTCAATTTCCATGAAAAATGCTAAAATTTTTGCAGGCGCATTGACCACCAACGAAAAAAATCGACAAATACAGATAAGAAAAGGAATTTTAAACATGAAGTATATTATTTTTGATTTAGACGGCACTCTTATTGATTCCATGCCCACATGGCACGGCACCGGCGCAGCTTTTCTGGAAAAACACGGCTTTGCAGTGCCGGAGGATATCCATGATGTTGTAAAAACACTGACGCTTTACCAGACGGCGGAATATTTCAGACATGATTTAGGCGTTCCGTTTGACGCACAGCAGATTGTAGATGAAATTACATCCTATGTAACAGATGCATATAAATACACCATTCCCCTGCGTCCCTCCGCGAAGGAATATCTGGAGGCAATGGCAAAAAAGGGCGTGAAGATGTGCATCCTGACAGCATCCGAAGCAGGATATATCCAGCCTGCGTTAGACCGTCTGGATATCCGCAAATATTTCGACTGCATCCTGACCTGCACAGAGCTGGGGGTGTACAAAGAGGACGGTAAGGCATTTCTGACCGCCATGGAAAAAATGGGTGGCACATTGGAGGAAACTGCTGTATTCGAGGATGCACTCTATGCAGTAAGAGGTGCAAAAGCGGCAGGCTTCCGGGTATATGCCATTCTGGACAAGGACTTTCGCGGACAGGCGGATGTGGATAAAATCACCGCACTGGCAGACTGCTCCTTCCGCGATTACAAGGAATTGCTGTAACAAAAATCACTCTAACCAAAAAGGACGCTTCTCTTTCTTTGAGAAACGCCCTTTTTCATTTTCTATTTTTTATTCTGCTTCCTCTTTCCGATAATACACCGCGGCATTTTCGGGGCTGACCATGCAAATATAACAATCGGTCGCAAATTCAAAGCCGGCAAAGCCGCCGATTCTTGGCAAAATCTCGATGTGCCAATGAAAATCCGTATCTCTCGGGCCATCCATCACGCAAATGTTATAGCCGATATCCTCACGAATCCCCGTCACCCTTCCGAGCATCTTCCGCAGAAGTGCCGCAAGCTCCTGCCGTTCTTCCGCGCTCATCTCACCGAAATCACGCTGATGTGCCTTCGGGGCAAGCCAGAGTTCATAGGCAAAGCGTCCGGCGTAGGGCGTAAGCGCAAGGAAATGCTCTGTTTCCGCCACAATACGCCTGTTCGTTTCCTTTTCGTAGGCAAGCATTTTGCAGAACAGGCAGTCCTCTCTGTGCATAGCCTCCGCCATGGTTGCCGCACGCTTCGGCACAACAGGCAGCCCCACCACCTGCCAATGCGAATGGTGCATGCTCATCCCTGCGGAGGGCCCGCAGTTTTTAAAAATCTGCACATACTGCGTATCTGCACGATTGCGGAAAAAATGCAGCCTATCCTGTAATACCTGCAAAATGCTTGCGATATGCGCCGCATCGAAGGTATCAATCGTAGCATCATGGTCAGGCGTATCCACCAGAATCTCATGCCTTCCCCTTCCTGCGGTCTGGGTATAAAACGACTCCTCTGCCGCATCCGTGCAATCCTCTCGGACAGTCGGAAATTTATTCGGAAACACGCGCATCTGCCATGCCCCGTTGGGGCCATCCTGATAAATGGCATCCGGTGTCCATGCCTCATGTCCGCCGCAGAAGGGGCATTTCTCGCTGTTTGCATGTTTTCTTTCTGTATTATGGACAAATTCATAGGGGCGATTTCTTCTGTTCTCCGCATAAAGTGACATCTCGCCCGTAAAAGGATTTGTTCTGATTTCAGACATCCTTATTCCCCCTTCTGATACGTCCACGCTTCAATCCCACGGAACACATTGCTTTCCACAGGATGCACTTCTCCTCCGATATTCTTAGATGCAAAAACCGCCTGATTGCGGTAGGCAATGCTGATATAAGGCAGCTCCTCGGCAAGCTTTTTCTGCAGGCTGCTATAAGCCAGAAGCGTCTGCCCTTCACCGACTGCCGTCCTTGCCGCCGTCAGCAGGGTATCCATATCCGCGTCGCTGTAGCCGATATAATTCAAACTGCCGCCCGTGCCGAAAAACGGCGTTAAATCCGTCACCTCTGAGCATTTCCAGCCGCCCACCACAAGGTCAAACTGTCCACTCTCCAATCTCTGCTGATAGGTTTCAAAGTCCACCTTGTCCAGTGTCACCTCAAAGCCGATTGCCGTCAGCTCCTCCTTCAGCTTCGAGGCAATCTGTACCCGACCCGTGTTTTCCTGATTTACCAGAATGGTCGCGCGCAGGCTCTGCCTTATGCCGCTGATTTCCTTTTCCAGCTTGCCATCCTTATCCGCATCCGTCCAGCCGCTGTTTTTCAGGAAGGTTGTCGCCATTGTGGGGTTATATTCGTACGTCGCCACGTTTTCCTCGTAAAGCCAGCTTTTCGGGTTGATGGGCGTATTCGTCATGGCGGCATAATTCAGATACACGCTTTCCTTAAGGTTATCCCGCGGCACCGCATACGCAACCGCCTGTCTGACAGATTTATCCTTCCAAAGCTCCTTGCGGAAGTTGAAGCCGATAAAATCATACTGATTTGAGGTAAACTGGTGCATCCCCGAAACGCTTTCGTCTGCGTATTTGCCTGCATCCATGGCGTTTGTCACAAGCACATCCGTCATGCCCTGCTCAAACGCGTTGATATCCGTTTCCTCTCCGGCGGTCATCTTCACGCGAATTTCGGAAATCTGCGGCGTGCTCCCATAATAGGACGCACTTGCCTTCAGCTTCATTTCCGATGCCTGCTGATAGGATTCCATTTCATACGGGCCATCCCCGACAGGCTTCGTGCCCGTATCGCCCTGTCCGCTGTAATAGCCGGCAGGAATAACCGGAAATCGTAGCGCATCAATATTTGAGCTGAAGCTGTCGCGGAAGGTAATCACAACGGAATTCGTTCCCGTTTTGCTGCAGCCGCTCACATAATTCATCACCTGCTTATACACCGCATCCTCCGGGGCATTTCGCAGGGTATTGACGGAATAGACCACATCATCTGCCGTCAGTGCCGTTCCATCCTGCCATCTGATATTGCTGTTCAGATTCATGGAAAGGCTTCTGCCATCCGCCGAAAATTCCCAATTCTGCGCCACAGCAGGGCATGCCTTGCCACTTTCGTCAAAATCAAGTAGCGGCAGAAACAGCAGCTTGAGGATGCGATCAACCGTTTCTTCTCTGTTCAGCAACGGATTCAGCGTTTCCGGAATCCGCATGGAAAGCGTCAGCATTGCGTCTTTGGATGCAATGCCCACCTCCTCTGTTGCCGTCGTTTTCTTCTTCGTTTGCTCCTCCTTCTTGCCACAGCCGCCAAGCCCAAGGCAGAAAATCAGCAAAAGGAGAAAAATCCTTTTTTTCATCATTCTTCATTTCCTTCCAAATCCGCAGTTCTGTCTGCATACACACCAAGCGGAGTTTCCTCCAGATACGCTTGCAGGCGCAGCCGCAGCCGATATGCCTGCTCCGCCAGCTTCACTCGTTTCACATAGCTTTTCGTTTCCTCGTATGGAATTTCATCCAGCGTAATGCCGTCCCAGCTCATTTCCTCATCCGCAAGCCACCGCGCCACGCTGCCATGCCCTGCGTTATAGCCTGCCAGAACAGTTTCCGAAACACCGCCGAATTTCTCATTCAGCCAGCTTAAATACCAGCAGCCGATATGGATATTCGTATCCGGGTCGGTCAGGTCAATGGCTGCGGGATCAAGTCCCATCTGCGCCGCTGCCCATTTTCCCGTTTCCTCCGTCACCTGCATCAGCCCAATGGCATCCGCAGAAGATATGACATCCGGCTCAAAATGGCTTTCGCAGAAAATCACACCATACACAAAGGCCTCCTCCAAGCCATATTCCGCCGCATACTGCTCCACAATATCCCGATACTGCAAAGGCAGCACACGCGGCAAAACCACACTATAGCCAAACGCCGCCAGCAGCACCAGCACCACCGCCAGCGTAAACAATTTCCTGATACATCGAATCATTGTTCCTTGCTTCCTTTTTATATTGTTTTTAAAATTTCATCCAACTGCCCCTGTAAATAGGCAAGCTCTTTGCTGTTGTCAATCACAACCGATGCCGACTCCTTATATTCCTCCCAGCTTTTCTGGTTGGCAATGCGCGCCTTGGCAAGGTCATAGCTGACACCATCGCGTGCCATCACGCGTTTTGCGCGCACCTCCGGATCGGCATAGACCACCCAGACCGTATCACAGCGGCTTTCCAGCCCTGCCTCAAGCAGGAGCGGCGCATCCAGAATCACTGCCCTGGCGGTATTTTCCTTCTCTGCCTTGGCAATCTGTCTGTCCACCTCCGCACAGATATATTTATGGGTGCATTGGTTCAAAAATGCCAGCTTTTCGGCATCATGGAAGACAATTTCCCCCAGCCTTCTGCGGATGATATTTCCTTTTGCATCCAAAATTCCCGTTCCGTAATACTTCACAATTTCCTGATATGCAGGCTCGCCTTTTAAAATGATTTCATGCGCAATTTTATCCGCATCAATCACCACTGCACCTGCCGCTGCAAGGCTTTTGCTGACAACGCTTTTACCGCTGCCCGTGCCGCCTGTCAAACCGATTACCTTCATTTCGTTTCCCCTCTTTTTTATTTCGCCTCGAACCACGATGCGCCCTCATGCACATCCACATCCAAGGGAACCAGCAAATCCGCCGCATGCTCCATGTTTTCCTTCAGGATTTTTGCGACAGCCTCCTTTTCTTCTTTATATGCTTCAATCAGCAGCTCATCGTGTACCTGCAAAATCAGACGAGAACGATAGCCGCCCTCCTGCAAGGCACGATGCACCTTTATCATTGCCAGCTTAATAATATCCGCAGCAGTGCCCTGAATAGGCATATTCATTGCCGCACGTTCACCTGCCGCCCTCTGCATGAAATTGCTGCTCTGCAATTCGGGCATATTTCTGCGGCGGTTCCAAAGCGTGGAGACATAGCCGTTTTTCGTCCCGTTTTTAATCGTATCCTCCATAAAGGTCTTGATTTTGGGATATCTCGCGAAGTAAGCGTTGATGTACTCCTCCGCCTCCTTGCGGCTGATGCCTAAATCCTGCCCCAAGCTAAACGCGCCCTTGCCGTAGATAATGCCGAAATTAACCGCCTTGGCATTGCTTCTCTGTAATGGTGTCACCTCGTCAAACGGCACATGGAATACCTGCGAAGCCGTCATGCGGTGAATATCCTGATTGCTTTTGAACGCTGCAATCAGGCTTTCATCCCCGGAGATATGCGCCAGTACACGCAGCTCAATCTGCGAATAATCGGCATCCAGAAAGCAGAATTCCGCACTTTCGGGAATGAAGATTTTCCGAAGCTCTCTGCCCAGCTCCAAGCGGACAGGAATATTCTGCAAATTCGGCTCTGTTGAGGAAATCCGTCCCGTTGCCGTAATGGTCTGGTTGAAGGTGGAATAAATCTTCTCCGTTTCGGCATCCATCACCGCCAGAAGCCCGTCCGCATAGGTGCTTTTCAGCTTCGCCAGCTGTCTGTAGTGCAGAATCCGCTCCACAATGGGATGCGCCGTCCGCAGCTTTTCCAGCACATCCGCCGCGGTGGAATAGCCCGTTTTGGTCTTTTTGCCACCCTTCAGCCCCAGCTTTTCAAATAAAATCACGCCTAACTGCTTCGGGGAATTGATGTTGAATTTTTCCCCTGCCAATGCGTAAATTTCTTCTTCCATGCCGTCCAGACTTTCGCCCAGACGCTTCTGATACGCCAAAAGCGCCGCCTTATCCACCTTGATGCCGTATTTTTCCATATCCGCCAGAACGTAAATCAGCGGCATTTCCATATCATAAAACAGGCTTTTCTGCTCATTTTCCGCAAGCCGCTCCTCCATCACTTTTCTCGCGCGGAAGAAAATCTCCGCCTGCCTTGCGCCATAGGCGGTGCGCTCTGCTTCGGGCAACACAGCAAAGGTCTTTTTCGTTCTGCCCTTCCCGAAAACCTCCTCCTGCGAAGGATAGGTTTCATTCAGAAAGGCTGCCGCAATATCGTCATATTCGTAGGAGCTGCCCGTCGCATTGAGGATATATGCCCCGATAGCGGTATCAAATTCCGCCGCAAAGCCGTCATAGCCATAGCTGCGCAGAAAACGAATATCCTTCTTCACATCATGCCCGATTTTACGATATGCGCTGTCCGCAAAAAACGGCTGAAATATCTCCAGAAGCTCCTGCATCAAAAATGCCATGGATGCTTCCATCCAGACACCGCCAAGCTGCTCCTGATAGAGCGCAAGCCCCTGTCCTTCCTCGTTTTCGTAAACAAAGGCATACCCGACCTCGCCCTTTTTGAGCGCGGCAAGCACCTCCTTCGCACCTTCCCTATCCGCAACAAAGCGATAGGTCTGCTCTGCCTGCTTTGGCGCGGAAGCACTCCCCTCAAAGCGGCTGAACATGCTCTTAAATTCCAGACGTTTTACCAATTCGTATGCCGTCTGGTTAAACATATCGCCGATTTTCAGGATCTCCTTATCCCATTCTAAAGGCATATCCCGCACAATCGTCGCCAGAAATTTGCTCAATCTCGCCTGCTCCTGATACGCCGCAAGGTTTTCGGATGCCTTTTTCGGTTTGATTTCCGCCGCATGGGCAATCGCCGTTTCAATATCGTGATACTGCGTGATAATCTTCGCCGCGGTTTTTTCGCCAATGCCGGGCACGCCGGGGATATTATCGGACGCATCCCCCATCAGTGCCTTCATATCAATAAATTCGGCAGGTGTCACGCCATATTTCGCCTGCACATCCGCCGCGTAATAATCCTCTGTTTCCGTGCGTCCGCCCTTCGTTTTGGGAATCCGCACCTTGAGGGTTTCCCCTGCCAGCTGCAAAAGGTCTCTGTCCCCCGAAACCACAACAGGCACAATGCCGTTTTTCTCCGCCAGAGCGGAAAGCGTCCCCAGAATATCGTCCGCCTCAAAGCCCTCCTGCTCAAAAATAGGGATGTGCATGGTTTGCAGTACCTCCTTCAAAAGGGGCATTTGTTCGCGCAGTTCCTCCGGCATACCCTTTCTGGTTCCCTTGTAGCCGTCAAAGGTTCTGTGGCGGAAGGTGGGCGCATGCAAATCAAACGCCACCGCCAGATAATCGGGCTGCTCCTCATCCAGAAGCTTAAATAAAATATTCAGAAATCCATATACCCCGTTGGTATAGCGACCTTCTCCGTTGGTCAGCAGCGGAACGCCGTAAAATGCACGGTTCACAATACTGTTGCCGTCAATCAGCATGATTTTTTCAGCCATGAAAATAGCCTCCTGTCATCACAAAATTTATATACAAGGCGATATAAGCCTAATTTTCCATATTAAAAATAATTATACTACAAAATCGCGAAAAAATATATCTGACACGAAAAAAAATACAGCACACCTTTTTCCGGGATATGGCATATCATAAATCAGAATCAGTCTCTTAGGAGGAACGGCTATGAAAAAGAAACTTTGCTTGGCTTTATCGGGGGCGCTCTGCCTATCCGCAGGAGTTGGCTGTGGCACAGAAACGACAGAGGAAACGCTAACCCCCGTCCGTCTGAATGAGGTCGTCCATTCTGTTTTTTATGCGCCGCAGTATGTCGCACAGGAATTGGACTTTTTCGAGGAGGAGGGCTTAGATGTGAGCGTTGCGGTCGGCAATGGCGCGGATAAATCCATGACCGCCCTGCTTTCCGATTCCGCGGATATTGCCCTGCTTGGCACAGAGGCAGGTCTGTATGTCTATGCCGAAGGGAAGGCAGATTACCCCAAAACCTTCGCCCAGCTGACCCAGCGCGCAGGGAATTTTCTTGTTTCCAGAGAGGAGGAGCCCGATTTCCAATGGTCTGATTTGGAAAGAAAATCCGTCATCGGCGGCAGATTGGGCGGCATGCCGGAAATGGTTCTGGAATATGTCATCAAGGAAAACGGCATGACTATCGGTAAGGATATGGAAATCATCAACAACATTGATTTCACCTCCACCGCAGGCGCATTTCTGGGAGAGGTCGGCGATTATACCGTAGAATTTGAGCCTGCCGCAACCACGCTTGAACAGAGCGGCAAGGGGCATATTGTGGCATCTCTGGGTGAAGCAAGCGGCTATGTGCCTTATACCGTTTATATGGCACAGGATGCTTTCCTGCAGGCACACCCCGATGTCGTCGAAGCCTTCACCCGTGCCATTTATAAAGGGCAGCAGTGGGTAGAAAGCCATTCTGCCGCAGAAATTGCAAAGGTAATTCAGCCGCAGTTTGCCGAAACCGACCTCGATACCCTCACCACCATCGTGGAGCGCTATCAGAAACAGGATACCTGGAAAACCGACCCGACCGTTTCCCCTGAAGGCTTTGTCCTCATCCAGAAAATCATGATGGAAGGAAAGGAGCTTTCGCAGGAAATCCCTTATGATTCCATTGTTGTGACGGAGTTTGCCGAAAAAGTCATGACAGGCAAATAAAAATATCCCCCCACAAAAAAACTCCTACTGCAAGCTGTTTACACTGTCTGCAATAGGAGTTTTTCTGATGCAAGTTTATCTATATCATCCGATTTTTTCGGTCGTTGATAGGAAGAATCTATGTGAATGTATGTGAATCGGCATTTCAACCGCATTTTTTCTTAATTTTTATCTGTATGCACTGCTTTAGCTGTTTTTATCCGCAACGGTAAGCTGCAGCTTGATTTTATCCTTGTTATCTCTCACAACCGTCAGGTCAACCTTTTTGCCGATATCCGAGCTGTCCATTGCGTTCAGCAGGCTGTCCATATCCTTAATGGTCTTGCCATTGAACTGTGTGATAATGTCGCCGGATTGCAGCCCTGCCGCTGCCGCAGGGCTGTTGTTCTTTACCTCAAGCACCAGTGCGCCGACCTCAAGGTTATACAGAGATGCGTTTGTGCCGGTAATGCCGATATAGGGCTGCGGCTGTGTGCCTGTTTCCAGCAGGCTTTCTACGGTTGGCTTAATCTGATTGCTGGGGATGGCATAGCCCATGCCCTCCGCCATAGAGGAATTATATTTTGCCGTATTGATACCGATGACCTCGCCCTTGCTGTTTACCAGTGCGCCGCCGCTGTTGCCGCTGTTGATTGCCGCGCTGGTCTGCAAAACGGTCAGGGAATTGCCGTCTACGTTAATGGTCTGCTCCTTCATGCTGACAATGCCGTCCGTTGCGGAAAGCCCCATGCCCATGGCGTTGCCGATGGCAATGACACATTCGCCGACCTCAAGGTCATCCGAATCGCCGAAGGTTGCGGTTGTTACCTTTTCCACGCCTGCCTTTTTCAAATCAGACCAAGAAACAGAAAGCACCGCCAGGTCAGATTCGCTCTTTGTGCCGACTACCTTTGCCGGTACGCTCTTATCGCCGTCCAGTGTCACATAAATGGAATTTGCACCCTCGATGACATGGTTATTTGTCGCAATGGCAATCTTATCATCATCCGAATAGAAGATCACGCCGCTGCCTGCGCCCTCTGCTTCGTATGGTACGGTGAAATGCCCCATATACTGTGTCACGCCTGTTGTGGTAGTGGAAACGCTGACAACAGAGGGCTTTACCTTCTTCACGATATCCACAGTGGAAAGCCCGTTCGTCAGATAGGATACACTTTCCGTATTGCTTGTGGATGCGGTCTTTGCACCGGTTTCCTTTCCGAAATGACTCTGTGCCGCGCTGTAGCTGACCCCAATCGCAGAGCCGCCTGCGATGCTGCAAACCAGACAGGCTGCAATGAATTTCTTCCAGCCGTTTCCGCTCTGCTTTCTTTTCGGCTTTTTCACCTTTTCCTCATAATGATATTCTCTGACGCAAGGGCCTGTATATTCCTGCTCTGCTTCTGCGGTTTCTTCCGCAAAGGCTTCTGCTTTCTCTGCGCCTTCCTCTGTATTGGCTTCTGAAACGCTTTCCTGTTCAGAAAAGCTCTCCTCCTCGGAAAATTGCTCACCGGAAATTTCCTCTGTATATTCCTCGCCGGAAATCACCTCTGCCTCCATCTCTATGGATTCTCCGTCTACATGGGGTTCGTCTTCCATGCCGTCTGCGGAATACGCAATGGACTCCTGCTCTGTTTCTTCATATTCATCTTTCTTTTTCGGATTGTACTCATCATATTCGTACATGCTCTATCCCTCCATATCTTTTATGGCTTTGTTTTATCTTATGCCGTTATTATACTGTTTGAATTTGAACGAAGTATGAACGTCAGGTGAATAATCCATGTTTTTCCTTAAAGAACGATTAAGATAAAATGAGAGCATAAAAAAAAGAACCTTGAAGCAATCAAGGCTCTAAAAAGTGCGGCTGGTGGGACTCGAACTTTTTCCGCAACCCACACAGAAACTTATTAAAACATACTGAAAATCCAATATTCCTTGATATTTAGCCATTTTCTACACTTAAGCAGAACCGTCATATTTGATACAAAACACTCACACATGAATATATTTCAGCACCAATGCAACACGGATGCAACACGAAATGCAACACGAGCTCACCTCTGCAAGACGCTATCCAGCGTTTTATTTTTTTGTTCAAAATCCTATCTCTCTTTCATTCTAAAATCACTTATATAGTTCATTTAATAACTCTTCTAATTTATCACTTACTGATGTAATGATCCTTATAAATGTATCTTCGCTCTTAGTAAGATAGTTCATATCTTGACTGTGCTCTCCAAAAAACTCCTCGTACTCATCAAATCGTTCTTGAACATATTTTATTTCTTTCGAGTTAATTTCTATTTTTAGATTACTTAACAATTTTAATTTGTTCTGTATACTGCGAATTGTTAATAAAATAACCCTTCGTTTTTCTACTGTAGGCTTTTTTAACCATTCTAACTCAAGTTGTTCTTGAATTTTCATTATCAACCGTTCACAGTACTCTTTTCTTTGGCGTTTGTCGTTTCCTTTTTCAATCAAAAAATATGCAAAAATAACAGCAAAAACCAAAGATATCCCATCGACAAATGAAAGTCTAACATACGAATACGGAGGTTTTTCATGGGCAGAAAAAAACATAATCCCAATAATAAATAAAACTGTAATTCCTATTCCAACACCGGAAATCAACTTTCTTTTAGATTTATACACAATTAAATCTCCTTCGCAGCTTTATCAATATACTTATAAATCCATTCGCCCAAATCTTTTCTGTCTTCCGACTTGATTTCTAATATATCTTTTATCCTTGTACTCTTTGTATCTCGAACAAGTCCACCAAACGCTTCTTCTAAAAAAGAGGAGGCAAATCCATAGCAATTATCAAAATCAATAAAAAGCTTTTCGTTCTTTTCGATTGCCTCTTCATATTTAGGTCGTAGAATTTCTTTCCTGAACTTTTCTCCAGAAAACTCTCCCTCATCAATATATCTTCCTCCTGGAGTATCACTAAAGTCCTTCGATATAATTATACGTATCATTTTATAAAATTCCTCCCGATATCACTCTTTTTAATTTTCCAATAAAAAATTGTACCGTCTAATCTATTTTTTATTATCTTTTTCGTTATTAATTCTTTATTAGATTCAAATATGCATACACCCCTACCAGATATAATATGCATTTCTTCCACCTCTTTTCTTTCGCCATACTTTTTCACCGTTGGTAGTCCATTCCCTCTACTTTCTAGCTTTGTCTGGCTCCTAAATTCCCCATTTAGGGCCGAAATAATATAGTCGGCATCATTCCTAATCATAATATCTTTAATCTTTTCATGAAATTTCTTATTAATTGTCTTAGGAATACCCTCACCAATATCCAAAAAAGTAAACTGAATGTATTCTTCTTTATCCTCAATAAATATGTACCAATTATGTTTTTCCCATAGTTCATCTACACTGTATGCATGCTGTACTGTGTTTGCCATTACTTCAATCAAAACTTCATATAAGTCTTGAGTAAACCTTTTTTCTGTTTTACAAGACTCATTAACAAAATCACATATTGATTTGACTAATCTAGCATCTACATTGTCTCCATCTGAAATTTGAATCTTTTTTCCTCCTCTTGTCTTTGTTACCGGAACAGTTATTTCTACGTAATCATAAAAGCCTGATTCGCTTATACATTCATTTACATCCGAATCATCTGCATGATTTCCAGAAAAGCTCTGATTTAGCACATTATCTTCACTATATATATTCTGCATAATGGCTAAAAGATACATAAGGGCATCAATTGTAACCTTTTTTACATTCTTAAAATTAAAGAAAAACTTTTCTTTATAATGCTTCTGCTTGATTTCTGCAACAACGTCATTAAAGAAACAAAGTGTTTCCTCTGTATTTTCTACAATACTAAATACTTCTGGCACATTCTTATTATAATCCTTTATATTAAAAGATTTTGCTGATTCCCTAATACATATTTTTGATGAATTATTATTGACAATTCTATTATTCTTCTTTTTTGGAAAATTCCCTTTTAAAGTTTTCTTAACTTTCCATAGTTTCTTTTTTCTTTTCCATTTACTCATAGCATCACCATTAAAAAACGTAATCTACTATCTTCTCATTTTTCAAATTATACTAGTCTTTTGAGAAAATGGCAATATAGGTACGTAAATATGATAATTTAAACACATACCTGCTAAACAAGAATTGTTATTCTTTCACAAAAACAAATACTATAATTCAATTTTTTCTATGAGCCATTATTTCACAAAGAAAGTCTCTCACCGTCTCAATTTTTCTGCAAAAAAATAAAGGGAGCAGTCACCAACCCCCTCTAGATATTTTTCCGTCCTTAGCAGAACGATTATTTCTTCTTGTGATATCTCTCCATCAACGCCATTGTCCGCAGCATATCATCACTCAGGTGCAGTGCCTTCGTATCCCCGAAGCACCCCTTATCAATCATATCCTGTATCATCGGCTGCGCCCACTTCGGTACATCCTTCATTTCTTCATAATATTTCACTTCGTCCACTATCCTTTCCTGAAACGCTTCCCACGCCTTCTCATCACTGACAAACGGCGCAGGGCAGTTTTTCCCTGTAACATCAAAATGTCTGATGATGTTATCCACAGGAATGTTGTATTTTTTCAACAGCAGTCTGGATAACTGCGCCGCATTCTCCAAGGTTTCCTCCGAGAAATCAAATTTCCCGTTCTTTCTGGTGTCGCAAAGCTCTACGTTGATACTGTTCTCGTTTGTGCATTTTCCGTAGAACCTTCCGCCACCCGTCTTGCCGCAGGAAGGATATTTCCTCCCGCCAACGGAATAGGCCACATAATCATCCGGCACACTCTGTATCACACCGCTGTCGTCCACAAAATAATGCGCCGATGCCTCCACAATGTGTGCCTTGAAATAGTTCGCATTGCCCGCTGCGCTGTCCCCGTCGTTTGCAGTGTAGTGAATCACAAGATATTTAATCTCTTTCTTGTCCCGCTTTCCGCCGAAATTTCCTTTTGCGGCAATGTCCACCTTAATCTGTACCATTTTTCGCACCTTCTCCCGCCTTAACCATCTGGTAGATTGTCTTGTTCTTATTCAGCATTTCCCGCATGTCAATCAATGCCTTGTCCACCCAATAGGAAAAGGTCGCAAAGGAAATCCTTTTCGCAATCGCAGGAAACCGCTGCAAGAATAAATCATACACCTGCCGCAACTTCAGCTGCCCTGTGCCGCTGCCCAGCTCCTTTTCTGCCTCTGTCACCGCCCACAGCAGCCATTCCTTCACCTTTTCCCGCTGCTCCGCAGAAGGCATTTCCAAAAATCTCGCCGCCGCTGCCGCTGCCAATGCAGCCACAACCACAGCCGCAACCAGTAAGTACCAGTTTTCCATTATCATTTCTGCGTATCTCATTCTTTCTCTCCTCCCTCTCTCATTGCACTTTCGTAAACTATCCCGCCGCTGGTGTTCTCCTTCACGCTTTTCATCGTGTATCCCGTCTTGCTCACACCCCACGCCGCCCAAGGTAGGCTCACCATAGCACTCAGCCATGGAAACGCCGCATCAAAGCTGTTGTGTACGCAGTAAAACGCCAACCCCAGAACCCCTATCGTGTTGATCCAGAGCAGCTGCATTTCCTGCTTCATAATCACCTTGGAAAATTCCAGCCCCTTAGGATCTGCTCTTGCTTTTCTCTTTTTCATGCCGCCCTCCCTTTTTATAAAAAATCATTGTCCGCCTGACATTTCCGGTAAAGCCCTTCAATGTAAGCATAGTCCGCTTCAATCTGCCCGTTCTTCATGCCGTAAAGCGAAAGAATCTTGTGATACTTGTCGTTCTGCGAAATGATGTGGCTAAATTCATCCTTCGTGTGCCGCTTCCCATTTCGACAGGTGTTCGCAAATTCAAGAATCTCCCAGCGGATACGGTCAATCTCGTTTTCGTCAATCTTCTTTTCCACCGCGTCCAGCCTGCTGTTCATCGGCTCAAACATCCGCTTCCCAATCCATTTCAGCAAAAAGGAAATCGGATTGATTTTGATTTTCGATACCTCGAAAAATATAGAACCAACCGCAATCATAATCGCAACATATCCTGCCGTCTGCCCCATGCTTTCTCCCTCCTCCCGTTTTCCCTATTATAAGAAAAAGGAGGATGCTCTGCACCCTCCCTAAATCCGTCAGCCTTCCAGCGTCTCAGGCTTGCCGCCCAGCCGCAGAAATTCTGTTTTCGCTCTCTGCGCCTTCTGGTAATCGCCCTCCGCCTTCGCCGCCTGATATGCCTTCTTCAAGCGGCTTTTCATGCTGCTTTTGATGTTTCCTTCTTCTTTTCCGTTCGCCTCCATCCTGTCCCACATCCGGCTGTAGTCATTCGTGTTCCCGCTCATGTAGGCGTTAAACATCATTTCATACCCCGCAGGGTCTTTGTCCGGCTCATTGTCCCAGTAATCGTTTGTAATGGGTTCAAAGGTTTCCTCCTCGTCGTCTCCTCCCTTCATTTTCTTGTAAACGCTTTCAATCACCTTCACCGCGTAGCCCTTGCCGTAGCCCTTCGCCGTCAGGCTGTCTATGGCGTTCATGTATCCGTTGTAGTCGCCCGCTGCGTAAGCCTCTGCGCCTTCCGTTGTTTCCGGTTCTTCTTTCAGCAGCTTCTTTTCCTTACTTTCCAGCTTATTGTCAATCTTTTCATTGCTTACGCCTGCCGTAATCATTTCGTTGTAGATTCTGGTTGCAAGGTCGTCATTTCCGCTGAATTTTGCTTTCAGCATCCGCTCCGCATAGTAGGAGGCGTTCTTTTCCGAACCTACATCCTTACTCAGCTTTTTATAATTGAATTTCATTTCATCGTCCCCGATAATATGAAGCACTACCCAGTTTGTCAGAGCCTTCAAATCTCTTTCCGCGCTGCCAATGGGAACCCCTGTCATTTTGGAAATTGCCCCTGTGGTGTTCAGCAGCAGGGATGCCAGAGTATATTCACTTTCTCCCGCCGCAAACTGTTCCCATCGTTTGATGTTCTTCATGATATCGTTCAGCCAGTCAAAGTCCGTTCTGTTGATATCGTATCCCTGCAATAAACTCCATCCGTCCCGCAGATAAGGAATCATCCCCATCGGGTTCAGGTTATCCGCAATGTTGTTACTTAAAGTCGCCATTATGTAGTCCTTCGGCGTTTCCGCTTTGCTGTAGTCCCCTACAACTGCCTTTTTCCATTTCTCAAGGAAGGTATCGTCGTCGTCATCGTCACGCATTGCGTCTACCAACCCTGCCGCGCATGCCGTCGCTACACTGGATGCAATGATTGTCATGTAGCATCTGGCAAATTTCCTGCGGTTCTCCGGTGTATTGTTCCGCACCAGCTCCACCAGTGCATTGCTTGCCATGTTGAAGGTCTTTGTCGGCTCGCTCATAAAAGAGGTTGTCATTTGTGTATACAATCCCTTCTTCCGCATGATCTGGCTGCGGTGCAGCACGCTGTCTACCACCTGACTTTCGTCTACAATCTCCCCGAATCTTTCTCCGGCAATCGTGTAGATTTCTTCCTGCGTCGCACCCTTGTGCTTGTCCTTTGCTTCCAATACGCAGGCGTTCCAAAGGCGGCTCCATGTCACTTCATCCGCCCAGCCTGCGCCCGCCATCAGCAGCTCCTTTGTTCTTGCAGCCTTCGTCGGCGCAATCATCTGTTCATACATCGTTTTGCCCGTATCCATTTCGTAGTTGCCCCAGCTTTTCCAAAGCGCAATCGGGGCGTATTTGTAAATGGTTTCCTTGTCTGTTTTCTTGAATACCGCAGGATTCAGCAGATATTTCATGGAGAGTGAATTGCCCGCACGCAGATACGCTGTCGGCTGCTGTACGATAACACGCAGGTTCGCCCCCACGCTTGCAACCTTCATGTTTCTGACAAGCATTTTCGCAAAATCGCTGTCGTCCGAAAGACCCGATGCCGTTACCAGACGGTTCATCAGCGTTTTGATGTATTTCGCCCCGCCCTTCCCCATCGTTCTGTCCATTTCGTTTCTTACCGTGTCCACCTTTCCCTTCTCTTTGCCTTTTTCCTGCTTTTTCTTGTAGTTCATGAATTTGTTGAAATCGCTTTCCGATGCCGCAAAGGCATTGTAATTGCTCATCTGGTCTACATGGTTCGCAAACACCTTGAAAATGTCCTGAATCATAACAGGGTTGTTCGCAAAGCGGTTGATATTCTTCGTCATGCCGAGGCTTTTCAGCGAGGGCGCAATGTCATCTGTCTTTGTCACCAGCTGGTTCACAAAGTTTTTGTCGCTCACAATCGGGAAGTAATTCTTCGTTGTGAATTTCTCATAGCCAAATAACAGCATGGTTGTTTCGTTCCCCCAAGCCGCTACATCCTCAGAGAGATATTTCTGAATTGCCTCTGCCGATTTTTTCTGCTCCTCCGTCAGCGTGCCCAGAATGGCTTGAATGTCTGCCGCCGTCGGCTCTACTACCTTTGCTTTCTCAATCTTTGCTTTCTTCCCCTTTTGGGTGTGGCTGATTGGCTCTGCCTTGAAGCCGCCGCCTCTGATGTCAAGAATTCCGTTCTCCGTCGGAATCTGCGTCCCGATGATGTGCTGTCTGCCTTGGTCTCTTTTCATCAGGCAGTAAAGACTCATTATCTGCGGAATCGTCAGCTGCACCTTCGTCCCGCCAATTTCAAATTCCTTCGCCGCTTCCTCTGTCCATTTCCGCACAGTTTTCGGGTCTACCAGCTCATTGATGAAATCCATTGCCTCTCTCCAGTGGTTTATCTTCTTATCCAGACCCTTTCGCAGCCCCTTCCAGAGTTCGCCGTAAACGTCTCCGCCAATACGCTTGAAAAAGCTGTTCGCATCCAGCATTTCCAGTCCAAGGAAATCCTGCATCCGCCGAATTATGCCCGTTTCTCTGGCATCCTTCTTCTTTTTGGATTTTTTGATAAACCCTTCCGAAACCTCAATCACGCTTTTCTCCCTCTGGCTTGTGTGCAGCTTGTTCGCATCCGTGCAGGCTTTCTTCACCGAAGCCATCAGGTTGCGGAAATATTTCATGTCTGTGCCGTTCATCGTGTCCAGATTTGCCCCTTCGGGGTATTTCTGGATGAATCTGTCCAGAATGTTTATCACCTGATCGTCCTGTTCCACATAAAGGTAAATCCCCTCCTGATCGCCGTAAAGCTCCTGCAACGCGCCCTTCATGGCGACAAAGCTCTGCAAGGGAATCCTGAGGTCTGGTTTCTCCGTTTCAATCAACCCCAATATCGCACCGACTGTTTCCTTGAATTTTTTCGGAATATGCTTGCTGTCCGTGGGGGATTTCATCCACTCTGCCAAAGCCTTCGCATCCTTCACCGCCAACCTCCGCAGCCGCCAATATTCGCTTCTGTCCATTCTCTTTTCGTATTTTTCCTTCACTGCGGCTATGCGTGCCTCCGCATTTGTGGCGTATCTTTCCCGCAGCAGCTGTTTTTCGTTCTTCGCCTGCTCCTTTGCCCTTCTCAATGCCTCTTTGTTCTCCTGCCGTAGCTTCCGCAGCTTTGCTTCGTATTTGTCCGCAAAGGTCTGCTTTTCCAATGCAACATCATTCATCATTCCCAGCAGTTCATAGGCACAAGCCTCTGCGTGCTCCTCTATTTCCTCAAAGTAAGGATTCTTTACCACAGGATCTAAGCTCTGCCGCACAGCAATAATGTCCATCAGCAATTCACTCTGGCTTGTGTTCTGGTCTGCCTTGAAAAGCTCAGGGAATCGCTCCGCCCATTCGGCATATTTCGTGTCAATGCTTTCCCCGTCCTTCTGCGAAAGCTTCACACGCCCGAAATTTGCCTGCCGCAGCTCGTTGTATCTGATGTCCTGCGCCGCCAAGTCGTTCAAGGTTTTCTTGTTTACATACAGCGTTGATGTTCGCAGCTCCTTTCGCAAATCCGCATATTCGTTGTAAAGCTCCATGTCCATTTCCGCAGATTCCCGTAAGGCATCCTCCGCCAGCATGGCACATGCCGTCACAAGATCCTTGTAGTCGCTGTCGCTTTTCAGGTCTGCTCCATAATTGCAAAGGCTCACAAATCTGTCTAAGAATTGTTCCTCGTCATAACCGCTCTTGATTTCCTTTAGGAATTTTCGCACAACCTTCTGCGCCGCTTCTCTGTCCCGTAACGGCTCCTTCGTGATTTCAAATTCACGCAGCAGCCCTTCATACGCCGCCTTCCAGTTTTCATTCTCCGCCGTTTTCGTGTCAACATCCTTTTTCCGTATCGAAAATTTCACATCCTCCACGCTGTTCAGCACACGCAGCCTGTCCGCTTCGTCCCCATCTGCATATTCTAAGAGAGGAATCCCCTGCTCCTTCAGTCTGTCCTTCATTTCTGCCTCTATGCTGTCCGGTATAATCAGCGCGCGGATTTCTTCCATCCCAACCGCACGCTTCGGCTTTGCCTCAAAGTATCCCGTTGGTATGGTTGCCGCTTCCCCGTAAAGCCCCATAATCTCCTTCGCAAGTTTATCTGTAATCTTGTACCCTTCCGATGCAAAATGTTTTTTCACACTCTGTGCCGTAGGTTCTCCCTTCTTCCATGCCGCTTCCAGTAAAACAGTGCTGATGATGTCGCTCTCCATAAAGGAATTGCTCGAATGTGCCTCATTGCCTTCCTTGACCTTCTGAATAATCTCCGTGATTGTCCCATCCAGCCCTTCCAGCTTCTCCCGATATTCTTCATTACTCATCTTTTGCAATCTGCCCTTGTCTGTGCGGATTTCCTCAATGCTTTTGTATTTTGGCGTTGCGACAGAAACTAAGCCTTCTCCGCTTGCACCCCATAAGCCTTCCCCACGTTCCTCTTGTGTCTGGCTCATGGCTTTTACCAGATTTTCCAATGTGTAGGCATAATGCAGCTCTTTGAAACTTCTTCTGCTTCCGGAAGGTGTGTATGGATTCTTTCCGTTGTAAACGCCCGCTTCTCCCAGCAGCCCGTCCAGCTTTCCTTCCGCCCAATCCGCAACCGCATTGTAGCTTGCTTCCTCTCTCAGCTTGTCAGAGGTAGCAAAACGGTCAATCTCCTCAGATACACCACCGCCATCTTGCAACATTTCCCACGCATGAAGAAGAAATCTTCCCGCTTCATAGCTTCCTACTGTTTTCTCTGCACGCAGCTCCGCTCTCTTTGCAATTTCCTCCGGTGTTTTTTTTCTGAATTGCTTTTCCATCTTCTTTATCTGGTCTTGTTTCCAAATTTCTTTGACTTCTGAAATACTTTCTTCGTCTAATTTTTCTCCCCTCTCCAGTTTCTTTGTCATTTCTTCCAGCTTCTGTTCTCCGTAGTGGTCAGTAATCTTCTGCAAAAATTCATTGCCGTATTTATCGTATACCTTTTCCTTGTATTCCGGTTTTATATCCTTTCCCTGTGCCGCCAGATATGCCGCCCGCACTGCATCGTCTCCCGCCAATTTCTCCGCAAGCTCCCGCTTGCTCAGGCTTGTTTCTTCATCAATTCCCATCGACGAAAGCACACTCGCTCTTGCAAATGTTCCATTCGCAACCCCTCTTGCCAGCGTTTCTATCTCGTCCTCGATTGCATTTTTCTTTTCGTAGTTTACCTCATAGTCCACCCGCGGCACCGTCGGTGTCCAAGCGTCCCCGCCATAAACGGCATTTCTCTTGTCCGCCTCAGGGTCAATCGTTTCCTTGCCGAATACCGCCGAAATCTCCCCGTATTCCGAGTGCCCTGCGCTGTCCTTCACAATCGCAATGGAAGGCATCGGGAATCCGCCAATCTGCAACGCTCTGTCCATGTCAGATGCTTTCAGATTATGTACCGCGATCAGGTCTTTTGTTTCCTCCACCGCCTTCTGCAAAGAGAATTTTGTAATATTCCTGTTATTGTTTTTTCTCTCCTCCTGTGCTACACTGTTTTTAGAAACAGGAGCAGCGCTTTCTGTCAGAATTTCCTTTTGGGAATGAACGGCTGTCTGCTCCTGTTTTTTTTCATTGATAGAAGCAGATTTAAGATAAAGAATATCATACAGAACCATTTCCGAATTACCCTTCGTTCCAACAACCACATCTGCCGAATATCCTCTTTCGCCAATGCGAATCAGCGCATCCGCCCTCGCAAATTCAACAATGCTGTCCTTTCTTGGATGATGCAATCCCTCACCTCTCCAGTTCTGTGCAGCATATAAAATTTCATCTGCATTATTTGCGAACCGCAGCTTATCAGCATATTCCGCAGGAGAATTGATTTTTAACCACCTAGCATATTTGGAATTGGTCATTTCCGAAGCAGTCTGTCTCCCATTCACATGAATATATTCATTTCTAATCTGAATCCCATTCGGATATTTCTTTTTCAATGTTTCCTTTACTTTTTTTGTCCACTCTTTCTGCGGAACACCATCCAGTATATCTTCCTCTATGGCTACAAACGGTTTATTTTCTTCACTGTATTTGATTGCATATTTTCCTTTTCCTGTTCTCTCTGCCGTGCCTTCTTCTTCCATCCTTCCGGTATCCGCCAGCACCTCCGCAAAATTCTTCCGCAGCTGTTTGATGTTCTCTAAGTCTCTGCTCAAATCCTCGGCAAATTCTTTGTAGGTGTTGTCCTCAAATAATGCCTTGATTGTTTCCCCCATCTTTTCTAAGAATTCCTTGATTTTATCAAAAAGCGTTTTATCCCTTCTGCGCAGTTCTGTCACAAACTCCTTCAAGTCTGCTTTGTTTTCAATAATCTTCTGGAACCCATCCGCCACCATTTCCTCCATGATGTCCGCCATCCGGGTATCCTCGCCGTAAACCTCCCCGTATTCTTCCTCGTATTCTGCCATGCGCTTTTCCATGTCAACGCCACTTTTGTTCGCCAGCTTGAATACCAGCTCCCGCATTGCATCATATCCCGCAGGGTTTGCCTTGCGGATGTAGTGTACCATTTCATGGTTCATCGTCCCCATAAAACTGTCCGATTTCAGCGCAAGCGTAATCACGCCGTCCTCGTAATATCCGTTAGCGGTATGTTTCTTCCCGTCCTGCTCAAAGGAAATCTCGTCTACCAAACGAATCTCCGCACCGCCAATGTCGGCATAGAGCTTTGCAATCGCCAGCTGTCCCTCTGTCGCCTTCACATCCTCGCCGATAATCAGTCCGCGCTTTCCCGTCAGCTTGTTTGTCCCGCGGATGGCGTTTGCAATCTCCGCTTTTCTGTCCTCTGCCCCTGCCATCCATGCCTCGTTCAGCATCAGCTTGTCCGCCGCCGCTGTGTATGCCGTCGGCTGAATCTCGTCCTCCGTAATACCGGCAATCCCCGCACGGTAATAGGTGTTAAATGCCGCCGTATGGTCGAGGTTGCCCGTCTCTGCCGCCTTCCTCAGATATACCTCCTGCCCCTTTTCACCGTAGTATTTTCCGCTGTATTCCTGCAAGTCCTTTGTATAGCTTTCCGCCTCCTGCGTCTCTGAGGAAACACTTCTTTCCGCCGTTGGCTGTTCTGTTGTCTGCACATCCGCTGTCTGCTGTCCCATTTCTCGCACTTCCGCCGTTGGCTGTACTGCTGTTTGCGTTTCCGCTACGGGCTGTACTGCCGTCCGCGTTTCCGTTGCAGGGGCGGTCTGTTCTGCTATGGGCGCGTCCTGTTCCGGTATAGGCGTGTCCTGTTCCGCAGAAGGTATATTCTGTTCCGTCGGCAAAGTCTGTTCTTCTGCCAAAGGCTGCTCCGCCTCTGCCGTTTCTTCTCCCAGTACGTTCCTTCCGGCAAGCCTGCTCCCTCCGGCTACGCCGCCCGCAATCATGCCGCCGCTCAGTGCGCCAATCCCCGCGCTGTAGCCAATCTGCCCTGCCGCACCTTTCAGTGCCGCTGCTGTTGCCTGTCCTTCCGTTTTTCCTGCCGCTTTCGCCGCCATGTAGGATTCCGCCATCTGGCTTCTGTCCCCCATGATTAACGCATCCGCAATCTGGTTTGCCGCTTCGGATGTGCCTTCTTCCAAGCCCTCAGAACCCATGCTTTTCAGAATCTCCGCCGCCAGTTTTCCCTTGCCGCCTGCAACCTTCGCCAGTTTCCCCAGTTTGAATAAGCGTTCAAATCCTAATTTTTCTGTAATAATTTCCGCCGCCGCGCCAATCGTGCCGTATGCAACCGCTTCTTCCGTGGTAGCCCCTCGTTCCGCTGCATCCTTCGCATTGCCGCTAAACGCACTTGCGCCGTACATGGCACTGCTCCCTGCGCCTAATGCCTGTCCGCCCAGTCCCAATGCCCCCAGCGTTGCCACCTGAGAACCCCAGTCGAAGGCACCCAATGCCGCTTCCTTGAGCCACTTTTTCGCGCCCCTGCTTTCTCCCAGAAAACCTTCCGTCTGTCCCTGTCTGATTTGCTCCCCTAAGAAAAGAGGGTTGTTCGGGTCGATAGCTTCTCCTCTCGCATCCTGCACTAAGCTGTATGCTGTCGCCAGAGGGCTTGTCAGTGCCCCCATGTAGCGTGCATATAAGCCGCCCATGGTGCTGTCCTCTGCCAGCTTCTTTGCATCCGCTGTCCGCTGTGCCGCCGCCCTTTTGTTTACGTCCATTTCAATGGCTTTCAGGTAGTCCGCCGCCTCTTTGCTCTTTCCTGCCTGTTTGTAATGGGAATAAACCGCCTTTTCCCTTGCCGTCATTTTGTCATATCTGGTAGAAAAATCTGCCGCAGAAATGGTCGGATTGATAGTCCCGCCCTCCTTCGGGGTTCCGAAAATCAGCTGATTGATATTTTTAGCCGCCTTCGCATTTGTCGGCACCGCCGCATTGTATTTCTCCGCCTTCTTTCTGTTCCTTGTCAGAGATTCCTCATAGGTTGTTTTCTTTCTTCCTGTAAGGTTTTCATTCTCCTTCGCTCCGGAATCCGTGCTGATGATGGGGTTTACCGTTCCGCCTGCAACCTTTGTTTCCTGCCATTTTTTATACATGGCTTCCTTTGCGGGTTCGCTTCCTTTCAGCAGTTTCTCTCTGTCGCTCTGCTTTTTTCCAGCCTTTTTCCCGAAATTCTTCACTTCATCATACGATAACATTTCCGCTCCCCCTTTGCCTTATCTCAGCAGACCCTTCGTAGAATTGCTTTTCAATCTCCCTGCGTCAATCTGCTGTTTCAGCTTGTTGTATTCCGCCTCCGAAACCTTCCCTTTCTGTATCAGCTGACTTGCAAGCGTGTTAAACATGGTTGAATTTCCATGCAGCTTGTAAAGTGCTAACAGCTGGTTATACCCATTTGCGCTTGTTGTGCTGCCTCCATCCGCTGTAGGCTTGCCGGTTGTTTCGGTCTTTGTTTTTGTCTTAGATTTGCTCTTGCTGCCGCCACTGCTGCTTCTGCCGCTGCTACTTCTTCCGCTGCTGCCGCTGCTCGTGCTCCCTGCCATTGCCAGCTGCTTTTGCTGCAATGTGAGTGCCGCCTGTGCCTTTTCCATGTCCTGCATATATTTCAGATAGCTGATGTCAAAGCCCAGTTCTTTCAGCTTGCTGTAGTCCCCCGTCGAAAGCGCATTTTCAATCGCCTGCTGTTGCTGCTGGAATTTCCATTGCTCCTCCGTCAGCCCGTAATTTCTGTCGCTCTCAAAGAGGTTGCGGTCAAATTCGTTCTCATAATTATTCTGATCCATCGCCGCCTGCATGGAGCCAAAGGCAAAGTTTCTGTCTGTGTTGTATTGTCCCAGTGCATCCATGTATTGTCCGTAAAGTCTGTTTTCCTCTGTCTGGTACGCCCCCAGCTGGTTGTATTTGTCCGCCAGCTCATCTGTGTATCTGCCGTAAGCCATCTGCTCCAGCTGTGGCACTCTGTCATTCAGCCCCGCAAGGTAATTGTCATAGCCCTGCTGCGCCGCAATCGCGCCGTATGTACTGCCGTATCCGCCCGTCAGTGCCGCTGTCTGCGCCGCCGTGTCCTTCATGGCGCGCTGCCCCTCTCGGATGTATTGGTCTCTGTATTGCTGATACATCGGGTCTTCGTTCATGTCATAGCTGAATCCCTTTCGGTTGCTGATGTCGGAAAGAATCCCCTGTATCTCCGCTTCATATCTCGGTGTCCATGTGGGCGCAGGGTTCTTGTATGCTTCGTTGAATTTGTTGAAAAGCGCATCCACATTGCTGTTCTCCGCCGCCTTGTTCGGCTTCACATATGTCGGGCTGTATTGTCCCTTCATCCCGTCCGCGCCGCCGCTGTAATTGCCATAAGCATTTCTGATGTTGTCCGCTCTGTTGTGCGCTGTCGTTTTCTCCTCTGGCGTTGTTGCGTTCGCCCAGTTCTGCCGTTCCTTCAGAATTGTTTCCAACGCACCGGGGTTGTTTCGCCCCAGTGCCAAATCCGCGCTGCTGATTTTCGTATTCCCGTATTGCTCCATCAGTTCCTCAAATGATTTTGCCATTTTTCTTCTCCTCCTTTTTTTGCTGCTAACTCCTTTTTGCTACTAATTGTACCCGTTTCTACCACTTTCTTCCCCCGCCCACTTTTTTGTAACAAAAAAACGCCTGCAATTACGCAAGCGTTTACATTTTAAAATACAATAGAAATAATTGTTATAATCAAAGAAACAATCGCAATTCCTGTATTTATTATAGATAGATGTCTCTCTGTTTTATTTTTTTGTTGCAACATTCTAATCAGATTGTCCTTTTTATTCAACTCACTTACAATCTGTGCCACATCTTCTTCTCTCTCTTCTTTTTCATTTTCACTACAGCTATTCAGAATTTTCTTTAAAACAACATAATCGGTTCCAGACAAATCACCCCAAATATCTGCATCTTTCTTTTCATAATAAATCTTTAAAAACTCCAATATGTTCTTCTTTAGCCTTTTATCTTCTTTACTCTTTGCCGCTTTCTTCCCATTAAAATTACAAATATAATAGTTTAATATATCTGAAATATTTTTAAATTCATCACACAGCACCTTGTCCTTTGCAATAGATTCATTTAATATCACTTCTATTTGTAATTTATATTCTTTATAATTCTCCTCGGTAATTTCTTCAGACACACAAAAAATATTCTTCAATGAAATTTCGATTCCTTTAAGTATTTTTTTCCTCGCCACTACATTGATTAGACTAACAAGAAAGAGTTCAATTGCTACAACAAAAAGAATAACTACTAAAATCATTATAATTATAATTACGTTTTCTGGAATTTTCAAAGTATCATACCTCCTGCCTAACTCAAAATTCTCCTTCATTCTACAAAAAAGCACTTGCAATCGCAAGTGCTTTTTAAATCATAGCGGTTCCTCTTCCAGCTCCGCCACCCGCTTCTCCAGTTCGTCTATCCTCTGCATCAGCTTCTGTATCATGTGCGTGTTCAGCGCGGCAAATTCCTGATACCGCAGCGCATAGCCGTAGTCTGTAATAGGAGAGCTTTCGTCCTCCTCTCCGTTCGGCAGCTCCCTCTCATGAATCGGGCTTTTGATGAACCCCGCAAAATCCATGCTCGTAAGCCCTGCCGCTTCCAGAGCTTCCTCCACATCCTGCGCAATAAATCCAACATGGAATCTCCCGCTCCGCCCGTTGTTCATCCGGTATCTCGTCGGTCTCAAAAGGGAAAAGAATCTCTCGTAGCCCTCCATATCGTAGTCAATGCTGTTTTTCTTCCGCCTGTCAGAGGTGTTAATCTCCCCCGTGTCCGCAAAAACCGTATCCCAGTGATACCTGCTTGTCCCAAGGCTGGCCCCGCCGTTCGTCATGCAGTAAAAATTCGTTGCCGCGCGGAAATCGTAGTCCCCCGCAAGCGTCACACCATTGCTTGTGCAGTATACCGCATATTCCTCTCCGTAGGTCATACGAACCCCCTTGCCCGTCGCAATGAAGTAGTTGTCGCTGTTGCTGCCATACATCTTCGCGCCCGTGGTCGTGGTTTTCCCGTCGTTGCCGCTGGCACATTCAAAGCCGCCGTAGCTGCTCCCAAGAGTAACGCTGTCTGCGTCAATCGTCCCTGTGGTGATGTTTCCGCCGTTGATTGCCGTCCGCCCTTTTCGTTCCAGATCGTTGAAGGTAACAAAACCTGTGATGTCTACCTCCGCCGCTACCAGCTTTGCCATCCGGCTTGTCAGCTCAAAGTTAGAAGAACTTGTCCCACTTCGCACAATCCAGTTAATCTTGTCCGCTGTCTGCTCTACATCGGAAATATCGCCCTCCGCATTGCTGATTCTCGTTGCCAGTTTGTCCGCCGTCTGCTGCACTAAGGATATGTTCCCCTTGTTGTCCGCAACGATTGTAGAAATCTCGTTCAAGGTCTGCCGCAGCATGGAAAAATTCCCCTCGCTGTCCTTAATCACATTTTGGATGTCCTTCCCGTATTGGAAGAAAAGTGCCTTCGCATCCTCCGAAAGGTTCTCCTCAATGTCAATATTCTGAAACATGTACCGCAGCTTTTCGTCCAGAAGGGCTAAGTAGTTTAAAATCTGCCGCCGCTCCTTCTCGCTGTCCAGCTTTCCCTCCGTAATCGTCGGAAGCTGTATTCCACCGTAGTTTCCCATCCGCATTACCTCCGCTCATTGCTCCCCGTCGCAAGAAACAGCGTCATATCGTGGATTGCCGCCGCCCCGTAGCCGCTGAACCGCAGCCGAAAATGGTCGCATCTGGCAGGAATCAACGGCACATTGATGATGCCCTTCCTCCCGCTCCCAATGCTTTTCAGCCGCCGCCATGCGCCCCTGCTGTCATAGTCAATCCAGACCGTGAGTGCCGCTCTGCTTTCCACCTCGCATCTGAGCGAAACCCTGCTGATAAATTTGCTGTCCGCTGTCTGGTAGGTGAAGTCCGTTGTCTCCGCATACCAGTCAATCACATCCGTATCCTTTCCGCTGATGGTCTTGATGACGTTCCCGTCCAGATAGTAGAGCGTATTCCCGTCCTTCGCAAAATATCGCGCCTCCGTGCTGTCCTCTCTGTGCCAGAGCCCCTTTGCCGTATCGTATACGAAAAGGTGAGAAACCCCGTCCTTCTTCATGGAAATGTAGTATTTGTTCTCTACTGTCCCTGCCCATGCCGCCTCATAGCCGCTCCCAAGTGCCGCCCCAACCTCGTAGGGCATGCTCCCCTGAAAGCTCATAATGCCGCTGTTCGCCTTGTAGAAAAGCACCTCATTTACAATCTGTAAGCTGTGGCTGCTGCCCTTCTCCACACCTCGCAGCTGTCCTTCCACGATTTGAAAATTGCTCGGCTTGCTCCCGTAAACCTTGTGTACGCTGTTCTCCTTGAAAAACAGCACATACCCCAGATAGGTAATCGCTCCCGTGAAATCCCCGTCATTCGCAATCGTTGCCGCGTAGCTGTCGCTTGCAAGGCTTTCAAAGCAGTAGAAGTTTTTAAAATCCCCCATCTTCGATGCGTAAATCTCATGGTTCTTCGAGGAACACCCCCAGAGCCTGTTCTCCGCCGCCGTCAGAAAATCCATATCCGGCAGCTTTCGCTCTATCGTCAGTGCCGTCGTCTGGCTGCCGTCCTTCTCGATTGCCGCAATGATTTTTATCCAGCTGTCCCCAATGTCCTGTATCACATGAGTGCCGTTCAGCGCATCCTCCTTGCATCCGCCGATTTCCACGCCGTCGCCCTTCTGAAAGCCCTCATTGATTCCTGCACTGCTAATCTGTATGTATACCTGTCCTTCGCCGTCCTGCTCCGTCTCCGTCAGATAGGTTTGCTTCCAGCTTGCCGCCTGCACGGTCACTCGGTTCTCTATCTCTCCAAAGCTGCCGTCCGCCGTGTTGTAATATTTTTTGTCAGGGAAAATCAGTACATAAGCCCCCATCGAAATAAGCTGCTTTTCGCTGTCCGCAACCTCTCCAATCTTCTCCCCGCCGTAAAATACCGCCGTCCCGTCCACCCAGAGCAGCTTTTCTCTTGCCATTAGTCCGTTTGCCTTCCCAATCTCCTGCACCGTTCCTCTCGCCCTTCTGGGGGCTAAGAGGGGGAATCTCTCTCCCGTCATGTTCTCCATGTCGGCAAATTCGCCCTTGCCTGCCTGCTCTGTGCAGTTGTATCCCTTGAAGGAAATCAGAATGTCCTCCGTAGGTCTTGTTCCGCTCAGTCTCGGTAATTTCATCACCGCCACCTCCTTGGAATCATCCCCGTAAGGTTTGTTTGCTTTGGCTTGTGCCGCTCCCTGTAGTATGCCGCATAGTCCTCCCATGCCTGATTGAAAAGCACCATCGTGTCGTTGTATCTGCCGCTGTCTCCGTTGTAGAAGTCAATCATCGCCGCCAGATAAAACACATATATGTCTGTATAGGGAACGGGAACCGTAAGCTCCCGCTCCTCCTCTCCTTCTTGGAAGGGAATAAATTCTCCCGTGAAATCCGCAGTCTTTTCCAGAATTTCTCTGTAAATCCGCCCTTCGATGGTGCTCAGCATGGCAATCTTTTCTCCGTCTGTGTAGGCGTTCGGGCGAATCGTGTCCACCCGCGCCAGCAGCTCCCGTATCGTCATGCGCCTGTCTCCCTTCATCCCATCATGCCAACCAGCTCTTGGTATTGTTCCTCCGTGATGCGGTTCATCAGCAGGAACACGTCCAGCTTTTTCAGCATGTCCTCTTTTTCGTAAGCACCCTTTTCAATCAGCTTCTTAATTCTTGCATAAATCATATCTTTTGCTCCTTTCAACCGTTTATGTCCTCTAAACATACCAGATAATCAATATTCACTGCCGTCTCCGTCGCCTGTAAGACTGCCTGCTCCATTTCTGTCCGCAGCCGCGTGATTGCGGCTTCTGTTTTTCCCCTCTCCTCCTGTGTCTCCAGAAGGATGTCCTGCGTCCTTTTCTTCGCCTCCGCCTCTCTCTGCAGCAAGTCCGAGAAAAGGCGTTTCCGCCCCTCCTCGCTTTTTCTCAGCTCCTCCTGTATCTCGCCAAAAAGCCCGATGTTCTTCTTCATAGCACACCCTCCCTATCAAGGATTCGTAATATCAAAGTAATAGATGTAATCGTCAGAATCCGTATCGTTTCTCATGTATGTTGCATATTTCGGATATTGCTTGAAAAACGCATACTTTGCTAAATAGTTGCCCCAGTTAGGCTTGCTTCCATCTGATAATGTCACGTAGCCGTATTTGGATGTGTCAAAAGCATTGTTTGCGGAAATCTCAAGAATAATAAATTTCCCCGATTTGCTTGCACTGCCGCCACTCATATTTTTCTTTCTCGCATACAGCGCATCCATTGCCGTTGTGGAGGCAGCGACTGCGTTCATGGCTGTGCTGCTCGCAGCGACTGCGTTCATGGCTGTCGCATCTGTTG
>UMBM01063790.1_pt1 | contig 70921 bp, 57 predicted proteins | sample 1963971 | NCBI WGS metagenome assembly UMBM01 (sample SAMEA4835942, study PRJEB28245) | human gut metagenome | biome: gut microbiome; material: fecal sample | place: Denmark | collected 2008 | reverse complement strand
GCATTTAAATTCCAGTTAAGACCCGGTGGTCAACAGGAGCGTGAAATGAGGCGCTTCGCAGGCGCATGTCGTTTCGTTTTCAATCGTGCTCTGGCGCTTCAGAATGAGAATCATGAGGCCGGTAATAAATACATCCCTTACGGGAAAATGGCTTCCTGGCTGGTTGAGTGGAAAAACGCCACTGAAACGCAATGGCTTAAAGATTCGCCCTCACAGCCATTGCAACAATCACTGAAAGGCCTTGAGCGGGCTTACAAAAACTTCTTCCAGAAGCGGGCTGCTTTTCCCCGATTCAAAAAGCGGGGACAGAATGATGCATTCCGCTACCCGCAGGGCGTTAAGCTCGATCAGGAAAACAGCCGTATTTTTCTGCCGAAACTGGGCTGGATGCGCTACCGGAACAGCCGTCAGGTCACGGGTGTTGTGAAAAATGTCACTGTCAGCCAGTCCTGCGGTAAGTGGTACATCAGTATTCAGACAGAAAGTGAAGTATCAACTCCGGTTCACCCTTCAGCATCAATGGTCGGGCTGGATGCTGGCGTGGCTAAACTCGCCACGCTGTCAGATGGCACAGTCTTTGAGCCTGTAAACAGTTTTCAGAAAAACCAGAAGACGCTGGCGAGACTTCAGCGACAGTTAAGCCGCAAGGTCAAATTCAGCAACAACTGGCAGAAGCAGAAACGCAAAATACAGCGACTGCATTCCTGTATCGCAAATATCCGCAGGGACTACCTTCACAAAGTCACAACGACCGTCAGCAAAAACCACGCAATGATAGTCATTGAGGATTTGAAGGTCAGCAACATGTCAAAGTCAGCAGCGGGTACGGTCAGCCAGCCGGGGCGCAATGTCCGGGCAAAATCAGGTTTAAACCGTTCGATACTGGATCAGGGCTGGTATGAAATGCGCCGCCAGCTTGAGTACAAGCAGCTCTGGCGTGGCGGTCAGGTGCTTGCTGTTCCGCCAGCGTATACAAGCCAGCGTTGCGCGTACTGTGGTCATACAGCGAAAGAGAACCGCCTGTCACAAAGTAAATTCAGATGCCAGGTATGTGGATATACAGCGAACGCCGATGTAAATGGCGCTCGCAACATTTTAGCGGCGGGGCACGCCGTTCTTGCCTGTGGAGAGATGGTGCAGTCAGGCCGCTCGTTGAAGCAGGAACCCACCGAAATGATTCAGGCGACAGCCTGAACGAAGCAGGGATCCACGTCCTTCAGGGCGTGGAGGATGTCAACATATCAGTATGGTTTCCCCCCAGGCACTGGAAGCCAGACGTAAGGTCATCAAAGAGACGCTCCTTAGCTGGCTTTTGGTTGATCCTTCATCTACCGCGCACGAATAAAACTGCCATCCGGCTGGCGGGTAAACAGGACCTGTTGATTATTCCCCGTATCAATGGTTAAGCCCGTCACCACGCCGCTGGCGTTCTGGCGGATTTTCACCATCTGCCCATTTTGCAAATTACTCAGCGGCTTACCCGCGCCTTCTACCTGCGCCATTGCATAGACATCGGTAGCGGGCAGTCCGTGGTCGCGGAACAGCTGCGCCATCGTTTTACCGGGTTCGACACGGTAAGAGCGCCATTGATTATCAATTCCGCTATCTGGCTGGAATGGTTGCGTTTGGGTAGTTTGCGGCTGTTCTTCTGGCTGGCCTTCCTGTATAGGTTCTGGAGCGACCGGAGCCACCTGATCAGGATCATTTTGTGGTGTGACTAATTGCGCCCGCAGCTGTTCTTCTGTCGGCGGTTGTGATTGCGACTGAATATCTAACTGCGCTTCACGCGTCACCACCGGCGCGTTGGGCGTATCATCAGATGGAAGCAGAAATCCGACCACCAATACAATGGCGGCAATAATGATCCCCCGACGATGCATCGGCGGCAGCGGGTCCATGAAGCGAAAATTGTCCGGCGCGTGCCAGACTTTCTCCAGGGTTGGTTTTAGTTCAAAGCGCCCGGGCATGGTTTCCTCCTGCTCCGCGTCTTGTTCCTCAATCATAGCCTATGAATAAGCTAACGCTATGATGTCCGTGGTAAACCCGCCTTTATTATATTCATACGGGATATTGCTATTGTTTCTTTTTCCCCGGGATTTGTCATCATTCCTGCGACAAAGTTTTACCCAAAGAAGTGTGGCTGATATGCTGCCCGCTACTTTTATATCCTAAGAAAGGAAATACGATGACCACCCCAACTTTTGACACCATCGAAGCGCAAGCAAGCTACGGCATTGGTTTGCAGGTAGGGCAACAACTGAGTGAATCTGGCCTGGAAGGGCTGCTGCCAGAAGCACTGGTTGCAGGTATTGCCGATGCGCTGGAAGGCAAACATCCGGCTGTTCCGGTTGATGTGGTGCATCGCGCGCTGCGTGAAATCCACGAACGCGCCGATGCCGTTCGTCGTCAGCGTTTCCAGGCGATGGCTGCTGAAGGTGTGAAATACCTGGAAGAAAACGCCAAAAAAGAAGGTGTGAATAGCACCGAATCTGGCCTGCAATTCCGCGTGATCAACCAGGGTGAAGGCGCAATTCCGGCACGTACCGACCGCGTTCGTGTTCATTACACCGGTAAACTGATCGACGGCACCGTGTTTGACAGCTCCGTTGCTCGTGGTGAACCCGCTGAATTCCCGGTTAATGGCGTGATCCCTGGCTGGATTGAAGCACTGACTCTGATGCCGGTAGGTTCTAAATGGGAACTGACTATCCCGCAGGAACTGGCATATGGCGAGCGCGGCGCAGGCGCATCCATCCCTCCGTTCAGTACCCTGGTGTTTGAAGTCGAACTGCTGGAAATTCTCTAAGCAGCGCATTCTGTTCCCCTCGAACCAGAGGGGAGCAGGCATTCAGCAATAAACCCTTCAGTTTGCCAAAAGGCGCTATTTTGTGTTGCAAAGACCCCGTAAGCGTGTATTTTTGTGAGCTGTTTCGCGTTATCACCGTGATATGACACTCATTTTAAACATAAAATTAACATTAGATCTAAATCTTAGTATTCATCCCGCGTATTGTTACCTAATATCGATGAGTCCCGATACAGATTCGTCGTATCATAGACTGACTAAAGGCCGTAGAGCCTGAACAACACAGACAGGTACAGGAAGAAAAAACATGGTAGATCAGGTAAAAGTCGTTGCCGATGATCAGGCTCCGGCTGAACAGTCGCTACGGCGCAATCTCACAAACCGACATATTCAGCTTATTGCCATTGGCGGTGCCATTGGTACAGGGCTGTTTATGGGGTCCGGCAAAACGATTAGCCTTGCCGGGCCGTCGATCATTTTTGTTTATATGATCATTGGTTTTATGCTCTTTTTCGTGATGCGGGCAATGGGGGAATTGCTGCTTTCGAATCTGGAATACAAATCTTTTAGTGACTTCGCTTCCGATTTACTCGGGCCGTGGGCGGGATATTTCACCGGCTGGACTTACTGGTTCTGCTGGGTTGTAACCGGTATGGCAGACGTGGTGGCGATCACGGCTTATGCTCAGTTCTGGTTCCCCGATCTCTCCGACTGGGTCGCCTCGCTGGCGGTGATAGTGCTGCTGCTGACGCTCAACCTCGCCACCGTGAAAATGTTCGGTGAGATGGAGTTCTGGTTTGCGATGATCAAAATCGTCGCCATTGTGTCGCTGATTGTCGTCGGCCTGGTCATGGTGGCGATGCACTTTCAGTCACCGACCGGTGTGGAAGCGTCATTCGCGCATTTGTGGAATGATGGCGGCTGGTTCCCGAAAGGTTTAAGTGGCTTCTTTGCCGGATTCCAGATAGCGGTTTTCGCTTTCGTAGGGATTGAGCTGGTAGGTACCACCGCTGCGGAAACCAAAGATCCAGAGAAATCACTGCCACGCGCGATTAACTCCATTCCGATCCGTATCATTATGTTCTACGTCTTCGCGCTGATTGTGATTATGTCCGTGACGCCGTGGAGTTCGGTAGTCCCGGAGAAAAGCCCGTTTGTTGAACTGTTCGTGTTGGTGGGGCTGCCTGCTGCCGCCAGCGTGATTAACTTTGTGGTGCTGACCTCTGCCGCTTCTTCCGCTAACAGCGGCGTCTTCTCTACCAGTCGTATGCTGTTTGGTCTGGCGCAGGAAGGTGTGGCACCGAAAGCGTTCGCTAAACTCTCTAAGCGCGCCGTACCCGCGAAAGGGCTGACCTTCTCCTGCATCTGCCTGCTCGGCGGCGTGGTGATGCTGTATGTGAATCCCAGCGTGATTGGTGCGTTCACGATGATCACGACCGTTTCCGCGATTCTGTTTATGTTCGTCTGGACGATTATCCTTTGCTCGTACCTGGTGTATCGCAAACAGCGTCCGCACTTGCATGAGAAATCAATCTACAAGATGCCGCTCGGCAAGCTGATGTGCTGGGTATGTATGGCATTCTTTGTGTTCGTGGTCGTGCTGCTGACACTGGAAGATGATACCCGCCAGGCGCTGCTGGTTACCCCGCTGTGGTTTATCGCTCTGGGGCTGGGCTGGTTGTTTATTGGTAAGAAGCGGGCTGCTGAACTGCGGAAATAACCGCATTATCATGCTGGATGGCGCAATGCCATCCAGCTTTTAGATCACTCACCCGCCAGTGCGCGCGGGAACAGCACATTATTTTCCAGGCTGATGTGCTCCATCAGGTCATCAATCAGTTCATTAATGCCGTTATACATCGCTTTCCAGGTGGTGCAGGCTTCCGGCGGCGGTGTGACGTTATTGGTAGTGTGTTTGATTACTTCCAGCAGTTCACCCGCTTCATCGTGCTCGCTTTCCATTACGCTGATTGGCCCCATTGCCTGGCTGCCCATGCCTTGTTTGATCATCGGGAAGAGGATCTGCTCTTCTTTCATCATGTGGCTGGAAAGCTCTTCATGCAGCATAGTCAGGTATTTTGTCAGCCCTTTTGGAACGCTCGGTTTGTCGGCGTGAACGCGTTCGACTTTAGTCGCTTGCAGGATCAGCTCCGGCAGTTGCTCGCGGTGACGATCGTGGTAGCGCACGATGATATGGTCGATGATTTCTGCCAGCGGGGCGCTACGCCAGTCTTTCTCAATCGGTTGTTCAGCGAGCTTTGCCAGCTCAGCTTCAATGACCTCAACATCCAGCTCTTTACGTGCCGCCGCACGCGCCAGCGTTTGCTTACCGCCGCAGCAGTAATCCATATCATATTTACGAAACAGAGCCGAAGCGCGAGGAATAGAGAGCGCCAGTTCACCTAAAGGTTGGTCGCGATAAGCCATAGCTGATACCTCATTCTTAATAATATAAGATGTATTTTAAATGCATCTTTAAGGTGAATGCTATAACCCTTACGTAGCAGAGGCTTATTTAACTCACCGCTAGCATGTCAACTTTCTGAGACAGATTCAGTTAAAGGTTTTTCCGGTTTTGCTCTGACTGCAATGACCACGCCAACCACTAACAGCGCGATACCGCTCAGCGTCATCAGCGGCGGCATTTGCTGGCGGAGTAAAAAGGTGTACAGCAAACCTGCCAGCGTTTCGAAAACAATCAGCGGCCCGAGAATCACGGTCGGTAATCGCTGGCTGGCGACGTTCCAGCAGAGTGCACCGACCCATGAGCAAAGCACGGCTATCGCAATCATCAGACTAATAAATACCAGCGGACGGGGGCCAAAGGGTAGGGAGAAGTCCGGCGTTTGCGTATTCAGCCAGTAACAGGCGACGAGATAGCCAATGAGAGAAACCGGCAGCGTGACCAGCGCCTGCGCCGTTGCCCACATCATCGGATGTTTGTCGGGATTTTCCCGCAGCCAGCGGGCGTTGCGCAGGGCATACCACGCCCAGCAGACCACGGAAACTAACGCCAGCACGATGCCTGAGGTATAACGTGCCCAGTCAAAATCGGGGAGTCCGTGGTTTAACTCAGCAATATTCACGCACGCCAGGCCGATGCCAATACAAATCAGTGCCGGGGCGAGTTTTCCCCACGCGAGTTTACCGTCACGCTGGCTATAAAGCAGATTGGCGAGGACAGGAATCACCACCGGCAGGGTACCGATAATCATCGTGGAAACAGGCGCGCCAGTACGTTGAATGGCACTGGCAAGGCAGAAGTAATAGATGAGGTTGCCCATCATAGTGAGCATCAAGGCGGTAAGCCAGTCGCGACGCGCCAACTGACGCAGACGCACGCGTCCCAGCCAGGCAATGGGCAGCGCAATTAACCCTAACGCCAGATAACGCCCCATCGACTGCAACATCGCCGGGTATTCCGGCACGATCAACGGCCCGACAAAAATAAGCCCCCACATCAACCCTGCTAACAGGGCGTACAGCACGCCGCTAATCATTACTGGCATCCATTGATCTGTCAGAAGAAAGTTCAGGAAGCAGACATGATTGCTCCCCGCATCCCGTCATTATCAGAGAGGATACGGGAGGATGCCACTTTAATTAACTACTTATTAACATTAAAAAGATTGCTTACGCTTTCGGCTAACGTTGTCGTTGGGCGGCCAATCAATTTGCTCAGCGTTTTGCTGTCATCAAACAGACCGCCTTTCGATGCGCCAACGTCAGAATCCGCCAGCATATCCGCCAGTCCGTCAGGCAGTCCGACGCTTTTCAGTGCCGCGGCGAAATCAGCTTCACTCAGATTTTGATAGGTAACCTGTTTGCCGCTCTGTTTGGTCAGCTCTGCCGCTAACTGTGTCAACGTCCAGGCACTATCGCCCGCCAGTTCGTAAACCTTGCCTTCGTGACCGGCTTCGCTAATCACGCGTGCCGCAGCTGCCGCATAATCTGCCCGCGTTGCTGAGGCGATTTTGCCATCGCCCGCCGCACCGATAAATACGCCGTGTTCCAGTGCTGCCGGGGCGCTGGCGAGGTAGTTTTCGCTGTACCAGCCGTTGCGCAGCAGGGTGTAAACGATGCCAGAATCAGCCAGCATTTTCTCCGTCTCGATGTGCTCATCGGCGAGGCCGAGCGGAGATTTATCCGCGTGAAGCAGACTGGTATAAGCGATAAATTTCACACCAGCCGCCTTTGCGGCATTAATAACATTACGATGCTGCGGGGCACGTTGACCCACTTCGCTGGAAGAGATCAGCAGTAGTTTTTCCACTCCCTGAAGTGCAGATGTCAGTGCGGCTTCATCGCCGTAGTCAGCCTGACGCACGGTAATGCCTTGTGCTGTCAGTGCCTGGGCTTTTGCCGGATTACGAACGATAGCCACTATTTGGCTGGCAGGAACCGTTTTCATCAAGGATTCAATAACATAGTGTCCAAGTTGGCCAGTGGCACCAGTAATTGCGATCATAGGAAGTCTCCATCGTTTTGTCTTGTGTTTAAATACGCTAACACCTAAACTTACTTTTAGTAAGTACGTACAAAAAGGTAAGTATGAGATGAGTCAGGTTAGCCTGTCGCAACAACTGAAAGAGGGAAATCTCTTCGCTGAACAGTGTCCGTCGCGCGAGGTGTTGAAACACGTCACCAGCCGTTGGGGGGTGTTGATTCTGGTGGCGCTACGCGAAGGTACTCATCGCTTTAGCGACCTGCGGCGCAAAATCGGTGGGGTGAGTGAAAAGATGCTTGCGCAGTCGTTACAGGCGTTAGAACAGGATGGTTTTCTTAACCGTATCGCGTATCCGGTGGTGCCGCCGCATGTGGAATATAGCCTCACGCCGCTGGGCGAGCAGGTGAGCGAAAAGGTTGCTGCACTGGCGGACTGGATTGAGTTGAATTTGCCCGAGGTGTTAGCGGTGCGGGATGAACGTGCGGCATAACTGCCGGATGCGCTGAGCTTATCTGGTCTACGGTGCATGGCTTGTAGGGCGGATAAGATGCGCCAGCATCGCATCCGCCAATAAATGCCGGATGCGGTTGATGATTTGCAGGCCGAAAAAGAAGTGTATTACTTACTCAAATCCACCTGATAAATCGCAAACCCGATATCATCGGTCGCGACTTTATTCATCGGATATTGCCCTTTCTCTTTAATAAACGCCGCGGCTTTATCTGATGGAGAGGTTTCGAAACGGATATCCAGTTTCTTATCGCCAGCAATCGGTGCTAAACGCCAGTTGTTATCTGCCGCCGGGTGAATTTCCCCCGCACGTTTCGACTCATCAGCAATCCACGCTGCCAGCACCGAGCGGTTCTCATCCGGTGAAGCAAAAGCGATATGGCTGTCGCCCGTACCGGCAAATTTGCCGCCGTAAGCGCGATAGTTATTGGTGGCAACGAGGAACATGGCGTTCGGATCAATCGGTTTGCCATTAAAGGTCAGGTTCTTAATCCTTTCCGCATTGGCATTAATCATCTGGCACTCGCCGTCATAACGGGCGGGCTGGGTAACATCAATCTGATAATTCACACCATCAATCACATCAAAGTTATAGGTGCGGAAACCATCCCAGTTGATGAGTGACTGTGGTTTCGTGCTGTTAGGATCAATCTGGTTAAACTGTCCGGCGGAGCACTCCAGCCACTCTTTCACCTCTTTACCGCTGGCTTTCACCACAATCAGCGTATTGGGATAGAGATAAAGATCGGCGGCATTACGGAAAGTCAGCTGACCTTTTTCCACCTCCACATAGCTTGCCGGGTCATTTTTGCGACCACCAACTTTAAACGGTGCGGCAGCTGAAAGCACCGGCAGTTTTGCCAGATCCGGATCGCCCTGAATGTAATGCTCGACATACGCTTTTTGCGCGTTGTTCACCACCTGCACGGTCGGATCGTCCTGCACCAGCGCCAGATAGCTATACATATTGTCGGCAGATTTACCGATTGGCTTGCTGACGAACTGGCGTGTGGCATCGTGATCGGCTTTGAGTGTTTCTACCAGCTTGCTGTCTTCCGCCGCGAGGGATTTTTTATTAGCGATGTCGTAAATCGGTCTTGCTTCCGCTTTCGCCTGCGTCACCTGCCATTTACCGCTGTCATTACTGAGTTGTAAGTCGACCACACCAAGATGATCGCCCCACATGCCCGGCATTACCGCCGGAACACCATTCAGCGTGCCTTTGGCGATATCAGCCCCTTCGATATTAGCAAAATCTTTACCCGGGAAAACGGCGTGAGCATGACCAAACATAATGGCGTTAACACCCGGAATTTCACTGAGGTAATAAACTGAGTTTTCCGCCATCACTTTATACGGATCGGCAGACAGACCAGAATGCGCCAGAACGACAACGACATCGGCACCTTTCTCGCGCATTTCAGGCACGTATTTGCGCACGGTTTCGGTAATATCATTCACCGTCACTTTCCCGGATAAATTAGCTTTATCCCAGCCCATGATTTGTGGCGGGACGACGCCAATATAGCCAATCTTCAGCGTCTGTTTTTTTCCGTCTTTATCGACCACTTCGGTGTCTTTAATTAAATACGGTGTAAACATTGGCTGTTTGGTTCTGGCGTCAATGACGTTGGCATTTACATAAGGGAATTTCGCTCCCGCCAGCGCATTTTTCAGATAATCCAGACCGTAGTTAAACTCGTGGTTGCCAAGCGTGCCGACGGTATAGTCCAGCGTATTTAATGCCTTATAGACCGGGTGAATATCACCTGCTTTTAATCCTTTCGCCGACATGTAATCTGCCAGCGGACTCCCCTGAATCAAATCGCCGTTATCGACCAGTACGCTGTTTTTCACTTCATTGCGGGCATCGTTAATCAGGCTTGCCGTACGTACCAGTCCGAATTTTTCCGTGGCGGTGTCTTTGTAATAATCGAAATCCATCATGTTGCTATGCAGATCAGTGGTTTCCATGATACGCAGATCGACCGTCGCTGCATTCACACTGGCGGCAATCAGCGTGGCCAGGAGCGTTGCGCTAAACTTAATCATCAGGGACATCCTTTTATCATCGGGAATACGAAAGAAAAGGGAGAATAAACGTCTTACTTATAGAACAGTGAAGAATGCCACAATTTTACGCTTTGAAAATGATGACACTATCACAGTTGGCGCATTCATTAACGATAGGGTATAAGTAAAACAATAAGTTAACACCGCTCACAGAGACGAGGTGGAGAAATGTTAGATCAAGTATGCCAGCTTGCACGGAATGCAGGCGATGCCATTATGCAGGTCTACGACGGGACGAAACCGATGGACGTCGTCAGCAAAGCGGACAATTCTCCGGTAACGGCAGCGGATATTGCCGCTCACACCGTTATCATGGACGGTTTACGTACGCTGACACCGGATATTCCGGTCCTTTCTGAAGAAGATCCTCCCGGTTGGGAAGTCCGTCAGCACTGGCAGCGTTACTGGCTGGTAGACCCGCTGGATGGTACTAAAGAGTTTATTAAACGTAATGGCGAATTCACCGTTAACATTGCGCTCATCGACCACGGCAAACCGAGTTTAGGTGTGGTGTATGCGCCGGTAATGAACGTAATGTACAGCGCGGCAGAAGGCAAAGCCTGGAAAGAAGAGTGCGGTGTGCGCAAGCAGATTCAGGTCCGCGATGCGCGCCCGCCGCTGGTGGTGATCAGCCGTTCCCATGCAGATGCGGAGCTGAAAGAGTATCTGCAACAGCTTGGCGAACATCAGACCACGTCCATCGGCTCTTCGCTGAAATTCTGCCTGGTGGCGGAAGGGCAGGCGCAGCTGTACCCGCGCTTCGGACCAACGAATATTTGGGATACCGCCGCTGGTCATGCTGTGGCTGCAGCTGCCGGAGCGCACGTTCACGACTGGCAGGGTAAACCGCTGGATTACACTCCGCGCGAGTCGTTCCTGAATCCGGGATTCAGAGTGTCTATTTACTAAATTCAGATGGCAGAAACAGTGTATTTCCTGATTCTGCCATCCTGATTTCTCCCAACCTAAAAAGTTATAAATAAAAAGAGATTGTATTTAAAGTGCAAAAATTCAATTGCTAATAAGTTACATTTTAATAATGAGCGTTTTTTGATAGTTTACTTCTATAGTGAGGTATTTAATGGCGACATAAAGTAACCAAATAAAATAAGGTTGTCATATGTTACCCAGGATCAGACACAATAATTTTATTGGTGCAGTGGAGTTATTTGTAAAGTCTTCGTATACAAAAACACATTCAAACAATTTTTTTAACAATATCCAGCATGCATTTAAGAAAAAAGATTGGATTTCGAATTATGATAGCCTGTTAACTTTGCGGGAGTTCTTTCGTTGCGCAACTCAGATTGGTAAAAGTAGTTATCAGGTGCTTTCATCAAAAAATGAAACTGTTCACGCCATGGATAATTTTCTTATCAGTTTCAGCCTTAAAGATAACGGTGCCGAATATACAATGACATTGCGAGGTAGTGGATTTGAATACGAAGAAATTCCCATAACAATAAATGAGTATAACTCATTCATGGATTTCAAAAACCGCGAGTTTCCGTTAGAACAAAACAGAAGATTGTATGCCTGTGATATTTTGCAGAAAAAACAGTCTGACATACCAAAAAGGATTAAAGGTTATATTCGCCAGGCGATTGGTGACGTGTCTTTAGGTTATGCCTTATTGGAGGATATAGTAAGCAAATTAAAACGGGGTAAATTTGAACTCCAAATACCAGGCGGTGGAATTAAAGAATGCGATGGATGGTATATTTACGAAAAAATAATTGATGATAATTTTGCCATAGTCATAGAATCTTTGGGCTTTGCGCTTAAAATCTATGGAGGGGATGAACGTTTTCGTAATGGTTCCTCTGTTGTTTTGGAGGATGAAGATTACTCTCTTATTTATAATTTTCTGGTTAATGCAGGTTGCCAACAAGTCGAATTAGCCGAACAAGTGGATGCGATAGTAAGTGCGAATCTGGCCGTAGATAGTGATATTACCGAAGAGGAGATTTGCGAGAAATATAAATCAACCATTGAGGCGTTTAAAAAAGAGCAACTAGCGTTACCAGTATGAGTTAGGTGTAAGAGCTCAGAGACTTAATTCCCCTATCCCATAGATAACGATAGGGGAAAATTATTTTTGCAGAATTTATGTTATTGCCATTATTTGAGCAACTTTTGCAGCAGGTCCATCACTTGCTGCACCTCTTCCTGTGTGAGCGCCCCGTCTTTGGCCCATTGCACGCGACCATCCTTATCCAGCACCACTACAGCGGAACTTTCTTCATCCAGCTGCCAGGCACCGCGCGCGACGCCATTGCTATCGACAATAAACTGCGGCCAGGGATAAAGCTTTTTATTACTCTCCAGACTGCTGCGCACAAACATCCCTGAACCCGGAATCGCGTCGTCGGTGTTAACAATAGTGGTGGTCTGGTAACGATCGTGCGGTAACTTCGCTGATTTAATCGCTTCAATCAGCGTTGCGTTTTTCTCTTTTGCAGAGGTGCGACCAGCAATATGTTGCAGTACTCGCACTTTTCCCACTAACTGCGCGCTGTTCCAGGTTTTGTAGCTAAACTGATCTTTATCAAGCACCAACTCGCCCCGATCGGTAATGCCAATCGGCGGCACTCGCTGACCGGTTTCGAACTGATGTGCGGAAGCCATCATCGGCAACAGCAGGCAGGTGAGTGCCAGAATCTTGCGTAGGGTCATGGTGTTTCCTTCTTATGATATGCAGGTGATCCGACCACTTGGGTCTGAGTTTTAATCATATGTGCTATTTATCGAATTTCCCGCAAGTGTGATGCTAGTTTGCGGTCAAGCGCACAAATCATATGAAAAATGAATGCTTATACTGAAGACCGCGCTTCGGTAAAAAGATAATTCTGAATAATTGTAACCTTTAGGTAAAAAAAGTTATACGCGGTGGAAACATTGCCCGGATAGTCTATAGTCACTAAGCATTAAAATTTGCGCCTCATAATAGTTGGGCCGATTGTGGCACCGCACAGGCGTAATACTCAGCAGGAGATAACAATGAAAATTTTCCAACGGTACAACCCGCTTCAGGTGGCGAAGTACGTAAAGATCCTGTTCCGTGGACGGTTATACATCAAGGACGTTGGCGCTTTTGAATTTGATAAGGGTAAGATTCTTATCCCAAAAGTGAAGGATAAGCTGCATTTGTCAGTGATGTCCGAAGTTAACCGTCAGGTTATGCGTCTGCAAACAGAGATGGCTTAACCAAAGTGCTATGCAGTATTAAGACGGCTCCTGATTCAGGAGCCGTTGATGTTTCAGGGGGTTACGCGACGCTTTCTTCTTTATCTTTAGCGTCAGGCAGTTTTGGCGAAAGGGCTGTGGCCTTGCTGTCGATCCGGGTCACCAGCAGCTGGTCGATGCGGTAGTTATCGATATCCACCACTTCAAATTTGTAGCCGGCGAATTTCACCGAATCGGTGCGTTTCGGGATCTTACGCAGCATAAACATCATAAAGCCGCCGATGGTTTCGTAGTTGCCCGACTGCGGGAACTCGTCAATATCCAGCACGCGCATGACGTCGTCAATCGGAGTGCCGCCGTCAATCAGCCATGAGTTCTCATCACGGGCGACAATCTGCTCTTCCAGCCCCTGGCCGACCAGATCGCCCATCAGCGTGGTCATCACGTCGTTGAGGGTGATGATCCCCACTACCAGCGCGTACTCGTTCATGATCACCGCGAAGTCTTCACCTGCGGTTTTAAAACTTTCCAACGCCTCTGAAAGGGTTAACGTATCCGGCACAATCAGCGTGTTGCGAATTTGTACGCCGCTGTTCAGTGCCAGGCTTTGGTTAGCCAGCACGCGGTTCAGCAGGTCTTTAGAATCGACATAGCCGATGATGTGGTCAATATCTTCATTACAGACGAGGAACTTAGAGTGCGGATGTTCCGCCACCTTATTCTTCAGACTTTGCTCATCTTCGTGGAGATCAAACCAAATCACGTTTTCACGCGGTGTCATTGAAGACGGAACGGTACGGGATTCTAGTTCAAAGACGTTTTCAATCAGCTCGTGTTCCTGTTTACGTAACACGCCCGCCAGCGCACCGGCTTCCACTACCGCGTAGATGTCATCAGAAGTGATGTCATCTTTACGTACCATTGGCAGTTTGAAAATACGGAAGATCATGTTCGCCAGGCCGTTGAAGAACCACACCAGCGGGGTGCAAACGTACAGGCAGAAGCGCATCGGGTTGATGATACGCAAAGCCACAGCTTCTGGCGCAATCATACCGATGCGTTTCGGGGTTAAATCCGCAAACAGGATAAACATGCCAGTCACTAACGAGAAAGAGAGAATAAAGCTCAGTTGCTCAGAGAGTTCTGCCGACATATAGCGGGAGAACAGGCTGTGAAAAGCTGGAGAAAATGCCGCATCACCGACGATACCGCCGAGAATCGCCACTGCGTTCAGACCGATTTGGACCACGGTAAAGAACATGCCGGGATTTTCCTGCATATTCAGAACGCGTTGGGCATTTATATTGCCTTCATCAGCCAGCAGTTTAAGTTTGATTTTGCGTGAGGCGGCAAGCGAGATCTCGGACATCGAGAAGAACGCACTTACAGCGATCAAACAGAGTATGACTAAAATACTGTTTAACATATCTTATCCGACCTTTCAGGCCAGATCCTCGGAAGGGGAAGTTGATTAATTTGTGTGAAATACACATTGAAAGCCGATTCGAAGAAAGTGAACCGGCATTTTCAATGGCTAGTATAGCGTAAGGTACTGTAAAGCCGCCAGAGGGTTAAAATTCAGACTGCTGATAAATGCAAAACTGCCTGATGCGCTATGCCGATCAGGCCTACGCACTCGTTGCAATATATTGAATTTGGACGATTTTGTAGGCCTGGTAAGGCGTTTACGTCGCATCCGGCATAAACAAAAACGCACTTTATCAACAATCTACATTTGTACCCTTAACGCTATGCTTCCGGCGGCAGACAGACGCCAATTCCGCCAATTCCACAGTAACCATACGGGTTTTTATGCAGATATTGCTGGTGGTCATCTTCGGCATAATAAAACGGTGTGGCGTTCGCGATTTCCGTGGTGATGCGACGATCGTCATCGGCGGCAAGCATCGCCGCCTGAAAACGTTCCAGACTGGCGCGAGCTGCGGCATCCTGTTCTGGGGTCAGCGGATAAATCGCTGAACGATACTGCGTGCCGTGGTCATTGCCCTGACGCATTCCCTGGGCGGGATCGTGATTCTCCCAAAATACCTGTAGCAACTGCTCATAGCTGATGACGGAAGGATCGTAAACAATGCGTACCGCTTCGGCATGACCAGTATCACCGGAACACACTTCCCGATAAGTCGGATTTGGCGTATAGCCGCCGGTATAGCCTGCGGCGGTGCTGTAAACGCCGGGTAACTGCCAGAACAGTCGCTCCACACCCCAGAAACAACCCATCGCAAAAATGGCAATCTCCATTCCGTCAGGTACATTGGTCATTGAGTGACCGTTGACCGCATGCAGCGTGGCTACGGGCATCGGGGTGTTACGTCCAGGTAGGGCATCGGCGGGGGAAACCAGATGCTTTTTATCAAATAAACTCATGGTGTCGCTCTCCCGAAAATCGGTCATTGGGGTTAAGGTTGTAACAAGAGGCGTATTTGCACACAATAACCGCTGTGAATAGGTCTAAAGTAAAACATAAGAAATATTTGGGGTTTAGTCTGCTTTTTAATCCATATTACTGGATTTTTGTTAAGCCGTTTAACGGCGTTCCAGGGGCAGGAAAAAAGGATATTCAGGAGAAAATGTGCGCTATATCCGACAGTTATGCTGCGCAAGCTTACTCTGCTTAAGCGGATCTGCCGTCGCCGCGAACGTCCGTCTACAGGTCGAGGGGTTATCGGGACAGCTGGAAAAGAACGTTCGTGCGCAGCTTTCTACGATTGAAAGTGATGAAGTGACGCCAGACCGTCGCTTTCGCGCACGCGTCGATGATGCCATCCGCGAAGGTCTGAAAGCGCTGGGTTATTACCAGCCGACCATTGAATTTGATCTCCGTCCACCGCCAAAGAAAGGGCGGCAGGTATTGATCGCCAAAGTCACGCCAGGCGTGCCGGTGTTAATTGGCGGCACCGATGTGGTATTGCGCGGCGGCGCGCGGACCGATAAAGACTATTTGAAATTGCTCGATACTCGCCCGGCTATTGGTACGGTACTGAACCAGGGCGATTATGAAAATTTCAAAAAGTCCTTAACCAGCATTGCGTTGCGTAAAGGTTATTTCGATAGCGAATTTACCAAAGCGCAGCTGGGCATCGCGCTCGGCCTGCATAAAGCCTTCTGGGATATTGATTATAACAGTGGCGAACGCTACCGCTTTGGGCATGTGACCTTTGAAGGATCACAAATCCGCGATGAATACCTGCAAAATCTGGTGCCGTTCAAAGAGGGCGATGAGTACGAATCGAAAGATCTGGCGGAACTAAACCGCCGACTCTCTGCCACCGGCTGGTTTAATTCGGTGGTGGGGGCACCACAATTTGATAAAGCGCGCGAAACGAAAGTATTACCGTTGACGGGCGTGGTTTCGCCGCGCACAGAAAACACCATCGAAACCGGTGTCGGTTACTCTACGGACGTGGGACCGCGCGTGAAAGCGACGTGGAAAAAGCCGTGGATGAACTCATACGGTCACAGTCTGACCACCAGTACCAGTATTTCCGCGCCGGAACAGACCCTCGACTTCAGCTATAAAATGCCACTGCTGAAGAATCCACTGGAACAATATTATTTGGTGCAGGGTGGTTTTAAGCGCACTGACCTGAACGATACCGAGTCTGACTCCACTACGCTGGTGGCTTCTCGCTACTGGGATCTTTCCAGCGGCTGGCAGCGTGCCATTAACCTGCGCTGGAGTCTTGACCACTTTACCCAGGGTGAAATTACCAACACCACGATGCTGTTTTATCCTGGGGTGATGATTAGCCGCACGCGTTCTCGTGGTGGCCTGATGCCAACCTGGGGCGACTCGCAACGCTACTCTATCGACTACTCCAACACGGCCTGGGGTTCAGGTGTCGATTTCTCCGTTTTCCAGGCGCAAAACGTCTGGATCCGCACGCTGTACGATCGCCATCGTTTTGTGACTCGCGGCACGCTGGGCTGGATTGAAACGGGTGATTTCGACAAAGTACCGCCGGATCTGCGTTTCTTCGCCGGGGGTGATCGCAGTATTCGCGGCTACAAATACAAATCTATCGCTCCGAAATACGCCAATGGTGACCTGAAAGGGGCCTCGAAGTTGATAACCGGATCGCTGGAGTACCAGTACAACGTGACCGGAAAATGGTGGGGCGCGGTGTTTGTCGATAGTGGCGAAGCGGTAAGCGATATTCGCCGCAGCGACTTTAAAACCGGTACCGGGGTCGGCGTGCGCTGGGAATCGCCGGTCGGGCCAATCAAGCTCGATTTTGCCGTGCCAGTCGCGGATAAAGACGAACACGGGTTACAGTTTTACATCGGTCTGGGGCCAGAATTATGAGTTTATGGAAAAAAATCAGCCTCGGCGTGGTTATCGTTATCTTACTGTTGCTGGGATCGGTGGCGTTTTTGGTGGGCACCACCAGCGGCCTGCATCTGGTATTTAAAGCGGCGGATCGCTGGGTGCCAGGACTGGATATTGGCAAAGTCACCGGCGGCTGGCGCGATCTCACCTTGTCTGACGTTCGTTATGAGCAGCCAGGCGTGGCGGTAAAAGCGGGCAATCTGCATCTGGCGGTTGGGCTGGATTGTCTTTGGAACAGTAGCGTTTGTATTAATGACCTGGCGCTGAAAGACATTCAGGTCAACATCGACAGTAAAAAAATGCCTCCTTCTGAACAGGTTGAAGAAGAGGAAGATAGCGGTCCGCTGGATCTCTCCACGCCGTATCCCATCACCCTGACGCGGGTGGCGCTGGATAACGTCAACATCAAGATTGATGACACCACGGTGTCGGTGATGGACTTCACCTCCGGCCTGAACTGGCAGGAGAAAACCCTGACTCTGAAACCGACGTCGCTGAAAGGCCTGTTGATTGCTTTGCCGAAAGTGGCGGAAGTGGCGCAGGAAGAAGTGGTCGAACCGAAGATTGAAAATCCGCAGCCGGATGAAAAGCCGCTCGGCGAAACGCTCAAAGATCTCTTTTCTCGCCCGGTATTGCCGGAAATGACCGACGTGCATTTGCCGCTCAACCTGAATATTGAAGAGTTTAAGGGCGAGCAGCTGCGCGTGACGGGCGACACGGACATCACCGTGCGCACCATGCTGCTGAAAGTGAGCAGCATTGACGGCAATACTAAACTGGACGCCCTGGATATCGATTCCAGTCAAGGGATCGTCAACGCCAGCGGCACGGCGCAGCTATCAGACAACTGGCCGGTGGATATCACTCTCAACAGCACACTGAACGTGGAGCCGTTGAAAGGTGAAAAGGTGAAGCTGAAAGTGGGCGGCGCGTTGCGCGAACAGCTGGAGATAGGCGTTAACCTTTCTGGTCCGGTGGATATGGATTTACGCGCCCAGACGCGACTGGCGGAAGCCGGATTGCCGCTCAACGTGGAAGTGAACAGCAAACAGCTTTACTGGCCGTTCACTGGAGAGAAGCAGTATCAGGCGGATGATCTGAAACTGAAACTTACCGGCAAAATGACCGATTACACGCTCTCTATGCGTACGGCAGTGAAGGGACAGGAGATCCCGCCAGCCACCATTACCCTTGATGCCAAAGGTAATGAACAGCAGGTCAATCTCGACAAACTCACCGTCGCGGCGCTGGAAGGGAAAACTGAACTCAAGGCGTTGCTCGACTGGCAGCAGGCAATTAGCTGGCGCGGTGAGCTAACGCTTAACGGCATTAACACCGCCAAAGAGTTCCCGGAGTGGCCGTCGAAACTCAATGGTCTGATTAAAACCCGCGGTAGCCTGTACGGCGGCACCTGGCAGATGGAGGTGCCAGAACTGAAGCTGACTGGTAACGTCAAACAGAACAAAGTGAACGTTGACGGCACGCTGAAAGGCAACAGTTATATGCAGTGGATGATCCCAGGGCTGCATCTGGAACTGGGGCCAAACAGTGCCGAAGTGAAAGGCGAGCTGGGGGTAAAAGATCTTAATCTTGATGCCACCATCAACGCGCCGGGGCTGGATAACGCGCTGCCGGGGCTTGGCGGTACAGCGAAAGGGCTGGTGAAAGTACGCGGCACGGTGGAAGCGCCACAACTACTGGCAGATATCACCGCGCGCGGCCTGCGCTGGCAGGAACTTTCCGTGGCGCAGGTTCGTGTGGAAGGCGATATCAAATCCACCGACCAGATTGCGGGTAAACTTGACGTACGCGTTGAGCAAATCTCGCAGCCGGATGTAAATATCAACCTCGTCACTCTGAATGCCAAAGGTAGCGAAAAACAGCACGAGCTACAGTTGCGGATTCAGGGCGAGCCGGTTTCCGGACAGCTTAATCTGGCAGGAAGTTTTGATCGCAAAGAAGAACGCTGGAAGGGAACACTTAGCAATACCCGCTTCCAGACGCCAGTCGGCCCGTGGTCGCTGACCCGCGATATTGCGCTGGATTACCGCAATAAGGAGCAAAAAATCAGCATCGGGCCACACTGCTGGCTTAACCCGAATGCGGAGCTGTGCGTGCCGCAAACTATCGATGCGGGGGCCGAAGGGCGTGCGGTGGTGAATCTCAACCGCTTCGACCTGGCGATGCTGAAACCGTTTATGCCAGAAACCACTCAGGCCAGCGGTATCTTCACGGGTAAAGCGGATGTCGCCTGGGACACCACGAAAGAGGGGCTGCCGCAGGGCAGTATCACCCTTTCGGGGCGTAACGTGCAGGTAACGCAAACCGTCAACGATGCGGCGCTGCCCGTGGCGTTTCAGACGCTGAATCTGACGGCGGAATTGCGTAACAACCGTGCCGAATTGGGCTGGACCATCCGCCTGACCAATAACGGCCAGTTTGATGGTCAGGTGCAGGTGACCGATCCGCAAGGCCGCCGTAATCTTGGTGGCAACGTCAATATCCGTAACTTCAACCTTGCGATGATAAACCCCATCTTTACCCGTGGGGAAAAAGCAGCGGGGATGGTGAGCGCCAACTTGCGTCTGGGTGGTGATGTGCAAAGCCCGCAGTTGTTTGGTCAGCTTCAGGTTACGGGTGTGGATATCGACGGCAACTTTATGCCGTTTGATATGCAGCCGAGCCAGCTTGCGGTCAACTTTAACGGTATGCGCTCGACGCTTGCCGGTACAGTACGGACCCAGCAGGGTGAAATCTACCTGAACGGTGATGCCGACTGGAGCCAAATTGAAAACTGGCGGGCACGAGTAACGGCGAAAGGCAGTAAAGTGCGGATCACCGTGCCGCCGATGGTACGAATGGATGTATCGCCAGATGTTGTATTCGAGGCTACACCAAACCTGTTTACCCTCGATGGTCGCGTGGATGTCCCGTGGGCGCGCATCGTGGTGCACGATCTGCCGGAAAGCGCAGTAGGCGTCTCCAGCGATGTGGTGATGCTTAACGATAACCTGCAACCGGAAGAGCCGAAAACGGCGTCGATTCCGATTAACAGTAACCTGATTGTCCACGTTGGCAACAATGTGCGCATTGACGCCTTTGGCCTGAAAGCGCGGCTGACGGGCGATCTTAACGTCGTACAGGACAAACAAGGGCTGGGCCTGAACGGGCAGATCAACATCCCTGAAGGGCGCTTCCATGCCTATGGTCAGGATCTGATTGTGCGTAAGGGTGAGTTACTGTTCTCTGGTCCGCCGGATCAACCGTATCTTAATATTGAAGCTATTCGTAACCCGGATGCTACAGAAGACGACGTAATCGCCGGAGTTCGCGTCACTGGTCTGGCGGACGAACCGAAAGCGGAGATCTTCTCTGACCCGGCGATGTCGCAACAAGCTGCATTGTCTTATTTGCTACGTGGACAAGGGCTGGAGAGCGATCAGAGCGACAGTGCGGCAATGACCTCGATGCTGATTGGTCTGGGGGTTGCGCAAAGTGGCCAGATTGTGGGTAAAATCGGCGAGACGTTTGGCGTAAGCAATTTAGCGCTCGACACCCAGGGAGTAGGCGACTCCTCCCAGGTAGTGGTCAGCGGCTATGTATTGCCAGGTCTGCAAGTGAAATACGGCGTGGGTATATTTGACTCTATAGCAACACTCACGTTACGTTATCGCCTGATGCCTAAGCTATATCTGGAAGCCGTGTCTGGTGTAGACCAGGCACTGGATTTGCTCTATCAGTTCGAGTTTTAGCAATGCGAATATTTGTCTACGGCAGTTTACGCCACAAACAAGGCAACAGTCACTGGATGACCAATGCCCAGTTACTGGGCGATTTCAGTATCGATAACTACCAGTTGTATAGCCTGGGCCACTATCCAGGCGCAGTTCCGGGGAACGGAACGGTACACGGTGAAGTTTATCGTATTGACAACGCCACGCTGGCCGAACTTGATGCCTTGCGCACCAGGGGCGGTGAATACGCGCGCCAGTTGATTCAGACGCCGTACGGGAGTGCATGGATGTACGTTTATCAACGACCCGTCGATGGATTAAAGCTAATTGAAAGCGGCGACTGGTTAGACAGGGATAAGTAATAATAAAAGCACGCCACCTTCGGGTGGCGTTGTTTTATGCGATGTATCTCGCGATTTTTTTTTGTAACTTTTCCATCTTTTGCTTTTCTCTCCGAGCCGCTTTCCATATCTGCAATCGCATAAAAAACTCTGCTGGCGTTCACAAATGTGCAGGGGTAAAACGGGGGCACGCTTTGAACGGTGAGTATGAGTGAGGTCGGCTAACTTCCAGCAAGTGGCTATGAACAGCAAAATGGTGGTCGGGTTTGCTTGTTCTTACCGTTCAAGCCTTGCAACCGCTGAGAATAATGATGGTGGAATAGAGAGTTTATTTATCGCGGGCATAAAAAAACCCTTACTAACCGAAGCCCGGCGTTCAGGGTTATTGCGCTAGAAGAACTTATTTATTCTTTGCGCGCTCGAAGGAAGCAACGATTTCAGCTTTAGCGGCTTCTGCGTTTTCCCAACCTTCAACTTTCACCCACTTGCCTTTTTCGAGGTCTTTGTAGTGCTCGAAGAAGTGAGCGATTTGCGCTTTCAGCAGTTCAGGCAGATCGTTTACGTCTTTAATGTGATCGTATTCTTTGCTCAGCTTGCTGTGCGGAACCGCAACCAGTTTCGCATCTTCACCGGCTTCGTCGGTCATTTTCAGAACGCCAACCGGACGGCAACGGATCACAGAACCAGGCTGCAGCGGGTACGGAGTCGGGACCAGTACGTCAACCGGGTCACCGTCCAGAGACAGGGTGTGGTTGATGTAACCGTAGTTGCACGGATAGAACATCGCGGTGGACATGAAGCGGTCAACGAACAGTGCGCCGCTCTCTTTGTCGATTTCGTATTTGATCGGATCTGCGTTAGCCGGGATCTCAATAACAACGTAGATGTCTTCCGGCAGATCTTTACCCGCAGGGACGTTGAGTAAGCTCATGTCTGTTTCCTTTAAAAATATGTGGCAAACAAGTGCCGAGTATTATAGCCAACTCGCGCCGAATGTCTTTGCTTGTTTTCGTCTTCATTTTCCTTTTTCACCAGTTTTAAGACGGTATACAGAGCAGGAAAATCCATAACCGTAGCCGCATTTTTCATAGTGAGATGAAAGCGATTACAAACTTGTGATTAACGTTTTATTTACTTTTTTGAAGTGTGATGTAACGCAATCCGTTACATAACGAATTGTCTATAGTTTTTTCGCGAACATCTTTTCACCAATAATAATTACCCCGACGAGGACAACCCTATGTGGAAACGCTTACTTGTAGTCTCTGCAGTCTCGGCAGCCATGTCGTCTATGGCGTTGGCCGCTCCATTAACCGTAGGATTTTCGCAGGTCGGATCGGAATCCGGCTGGCGCGCCGCAGAAACCAATGTGGCGAAAAGTGAGGCCGAAAAACGCGGAATTACGTTGAAAATTGCCGATGGTCAGCAAAAGCAGGAAAACCAGATTAAAGCGGTACGTTCCTTCGTTGCACAAGGGGTGGATGCGATCTTTATCGCTCCAGTGGTTGCGACGGGTTGGGAACCGGTATTAAAAGAGGCGAAAGATGCCGAAATCCCGGTCTTCTTGCTCGACCGTTCCATCGATGTAAAAGACAAATCTCTCTATATGACCACCGTTACTGCCGACAACATCCTCGAAGGTAAGTTGATCGGTGACTGGCTGGTAAAAGAAGTGAATGGCAAACCATGCAACGTGGTGGAGCTGCAGGGCACCGTTGGGGCCAGCGTCGCCATTGACCGTAAGAAAGGCTTTGCCGAAGCCATTAAGAATGCGCCAAATATCAAAATTATCCGCTCGCAGTCAGGTGACTTCACCCGCAGTAAAGGCAAAGAAGTCATGGAGAGCTTTATCAAAGCGGAAAACAACGGCAAAAACATCTGCATGGTTTACGCCCATAACGACGACATGGTGATTGGTGCAATTCAGGCAATTAAAGAAGCGGGCCTGAAACCGGGCAAAGATATCCTCACGGGTTCCATTGACGGTGTACCGGACATCTACAAAGCGATGATGGATGGCGAAGCGAACGCCAGTGTTGAACTGACGCCGAACATGGCGGGACCCGCTTTCGATGCGCTGGAGAAATACAAAAAAGACGGCACCATGCCTGAAAAGCTGACGTTAACCAAATCCACCCTTTACCTGCCTGATACCGCAAAAGAAGAGTTAGAGAAGAAGAAAAATATGGGGTATTGAGGGTTGCTATGCCTGATGCCGATTCGTAGGCCGGATAAGGCGCTCGCGCCGCATCCGGCGATGGTGCACTGAAGCCTGATTCGACGCTTACCGCGTCTTATCATGCCTACTGGGAGCACGCTTTACACCGGGGGAAACCATGACGACCGACCAACACCAGGAGATCCTCCGCACCGAAGGATTAAGTAAATTTTTCCCCGGCGTCAAAGCGTTAGACAACGTTGATTTCAGCCTGCGCCGTGGCGAAATCATGGCGCTGCTTGGTGAAAACGGGGCGGGAAAATCAACGCTAATCAAAGCATTAACTGGTGTATACCACGCCGATCGCGGCACCATCTGGCTGGAAGGCCAGGCTATCTCACCGAAAAATACCGCCCATGCACAACAACTCGGTATCGGCACCGTCTATCAGGAAGTCAACCTGCTACCCAATATGTCGGTTGCTGATAATCTATTCATAGGTCGCGAACCCAAACGTTTCGGCCTTCTACGCCGTAAAGAGATGGAAAAGCGCGCCACCGAACTGATGGCATCTTACGGTTTCTCCCTCGACGTGCGCGAACCGCTTAACCGTTTTTCGGTGGCGATGCAGCAAATCGTCGCCATTTGCCGGGCTATCGATCTCTCCGCCAAAGTGCTGATCCTCGATGAACCCACCGCCAGCCTCGACACCCAGGAAGTGGAGCTATTATTTGGCCTGATGCGTCAGTTGCGCGATCGCGGCGTCAGCCTGATCTTTGTCACTCACTTTCTCGATCAGGTCTATCAGGTCAGCGATCGGATCACCGTCTTACGCAACGGCAGTTTCGTAGGCTGTCGGGAAACGCGCGAGCTACCGCAGATCGAACTGGTAAAAATGATGCTGGGGCGCGAGCTGGATACCCACGCGCTACAGCGTGCCGGGCGAACATTGTTGAGCGACAAACCCGTTGCCGCGTTCAAAAATTACGGCAAAAAAGGAACGATAGCACCGTTTGATCTCGAAGTGCGCCCCGGCGAGATCGTCGGTCTGGCTGGCTTGCTGGGATCCGGACGTACCGAAACCGCCGAAGTGATCTTCGGTATCAAACCTGCTGACAGCGGCACGGCGTTGATCAAAGGCAAACCGCAAACCCTGCGATCGCCACATCAGGCTTCAGTACTGGGCATCGGATTCTGCCCGGAAGACAGGAAAACCGATGGCATCATCGCCGCTGCCTCGGTGCGGGAAAATATCATCCTCGCTCTCCAGGCCCAGCGCGGCTGGCTACGACCCATTTCCCGCAAAGAGCAGCAAGAGATTGCCGAACGCTTTATCCGCCAGCTTGGCATTCGCACACCTTCAACTGAACAACCGATTGAATTTCTCTCCGGTGGCAATCAGCAAAAAGTGCTGCTTTCACGTTGGCTACTGACCCGACCGCAATTTCTGATCCTTGATGAGCCAACCCGTGGCATTGATGTTGGTGCCCACGCCGAGATCATCCGCCTGATTGAAACGCTGTGTGCTGACGGTCTGGCGCTGCTGGTGATCTCCTCCGAACTGGAAGAGCTGGTGGGCTATGCCGACCGGGTGATCATCATGCGCGATCGCAAACAGGTGGCGGAGATCCCGCTGGCACAGCTTTCCGTTCCGGCGATCATGAACGCCATTGCGGCGTAAGGAGAACAGTGTGATGCCTCAATCTCTCCCTGACACTACGCCGCCAAAAAGGCGTTTTCACTGGCCGACGGGGATGCCGCAGCTGGCGGCACTGTTGCTGGTGCTGCTGGTCGATAGCCTGGTAGCCCCGCATTTCTGGCAGGTGGTGCTTCAGGATGGGCGTTTGTTCGGTAGCCCTATCGACATTCTTAACCGTGCAGCTCCCGTTGCGTTACTGGCGATTGGTATGACGCTGGTGATCGCCACCGGTGGTATCGATCTCTCTGTGGGGGCGGTGATGGCTATCGCCGGAGCCACAACGGCTGCGATGACGGTCGCGGGATTCAGCCTGCCGATTGTTTTGTTAAGCGCCCTGGGCACCGGCATCCTGGCGGGATTGTGGAACGGCATACTGGTAGCGATCCTCAAAATTCAGCCGTTTGTCGCCACCCTGATCCTGATGGTCGCCGGGCGCGGCGTGGCGCAACTGATCACCGCCGGGCAGATCGTCACGTTTAACTCGCCGGATCTCTCATGGTTTGGCAGCGGATCGCTGTTGTTCCTGCCAACGCCGGTCATTATCGCGGTGCTGACGCTTCTCCTGTTCTGGCTGTTGACCCGCAAAACGGCGCTGGGGATGTTTATCGAAGCCGTTGGTATCAACATTCGGGCGGCAAAAAATGCCGGGGTAAACACGCGAATCATCGTCATGCTCACCTACGTGTTGAGCGGGCTATGTGCGGCGATTGCGGGCATTATCGTGGCGGCGGATATTCGCGGTGCCGATGCCAACAACGCCGGATTATGGCTGGAGCTGGACGCCATTCTCGCGGTGGTGATTGGCGGCGGATCGCTGATGGGCGGGCGCTTTAACCTGCTGCTTTCGGTAGTGGGGGCGCTGATTATTCAGGGGATGAACACCGGAATTTTGCTTTCGGGCTTTCCGCCGGAGATGAACCAGGTGGTGAAAGCGGTGGTGGTGCTTTGTGTGCTGATTGTTCAGTCGCAACGCTTTATCAGTCTGATTAAAGGAGTACGTAGCCATGATAAAACGTAACTTGCCGCTGATGATCACCATCGGCGTCTTTGTGCTGGGCTATCTCTACTGCCTGACCCAGTTTCCCGGTTTTGCTTCCACAAGGGTGATCTGCAATATCCTGACCGATAACGCCTTTCTTGGGATAATCGCCGTTGGCATGACCTTTGTGATCCTCTCTGGCGGTATCGATCTCTCCGTCGGTTCGGTGATCGCCTTTACTGGCGTGTTTCTGGCAAAAGTGGTTGGCGATTTCGGCCTCTCGCCGCTGCTGGCGTTTCCGCTAGTGCTGGTGATGGGCTGTGCCTTCGGCGCATTTATGGGGCTTCTGATCGACGCCCTGAAGATCCCGGCATTTATCATTACGCTTGCGGGGATGTTCTTTTTGCGCGGCGTCAGCTATCTCGTTTCGGAAGAGTCGATTCCGATAAACCATCCCATTTATGACACGCTCTCAAGCCTTGCGTGGAAAATCCCTGGCGGCGGTCGCTTAAGTGCGATGGGACTGCTGATGTTGGCGGTGGTGGTTATCGGCATATTCCTCGCGCATCGTACCCGTTTTGGTAATCAGGTATACGCCATTGGCGGCAACGCAACGTCGGCGAATCTGATGGGGATTTCCACTCGCAGCACCACTATTCGCATTTATATGCTCTCCACCGGACTGGCAACGCTGGCGGGGATTGTCTTCTCGATTTATACCCAGGCCGGATATGCGCTGGCGGGCGTAGGTGTGGAACTGGATGCTATCGCCTCAGTGGTAATTGGCGGTACGCTTTTGAGCGGTGGCGTTGGAACGGTATTAGGGACGCTTTTTGGCGTGGCGATTCAGGGACTGATTCAGACTTACATAAACTTTGATGGCACGCTGAGTTCCTGGTGGACGAAAATCGCCATCGGTATTTTGTTGTTTATTTTTATAGCATTACAGCGTGGATTAACGGTGCTGTGGGAGAATCGTCAGAGTTCGCCAGTGACAAGAGTCAACATTGCGCAGCAATAAAAACGCCTCTCCGTGTGGAGAGGCGCAGGAGATTACGCGTCCGGGAACTCACGGATAAAGCGTTCGACATCTTCAACCATATGGTCGTTGCCGACAAAGAACGAACGGCGCTGGTGCAGGGTTTCCGGGATAATATCCAGAATACGCTCTTTGCCATCGCTCGCTTTACCGCCCGCTTGTTCCGCCAGGAATGCCATCGGGTTGCACTCATACAGTAAACGCAGTTTACCGTCCGGGTGGCTGGCGGTGCTTGGGTAGAGATAAATACCGCCTTTCAGCAGGTTACGGTGGAAATCCGCAACCAGTGAACCGATATAACGTGAGGTATACGGGCGGTTGGTGGATTTATCTTCTTCCTGGCAGAATTTAATGTACTTCTTCACCCCGTTCGGAAACTTAATGTAGTTTCCTTCGTTGATGGAGTAGGTTTTGCCTTTCTCCGGGAAGCGCATCCGTTCCTGGCACAGGCAGAAAACGCCCAGCGAAGGATCGTAAGTAAAGGCGTGAACACCGCATCCGGTGGTGTAAACCAGCATGGTAGAGGAGCCGTATACCACGTAACCTGCCGCAACCTGTTTGTTACCAGGCTGGAGGAAATCTTCTTCCGTTACCGGCGTGCCAACAGGCGTAACGCGGCGGTAGATGGAGAAAATGGTACCGACAGAGACGTTAACATCGATGTTGGACGAGCCATCCAGGGGGTCCATCAGCACCACGTATTTTGCGTGTTCACAGCCTTCAAAGACGACAATCTCATCTTCTTCTTCAGAGGCAATCCCCGCAACGATATCGCGTGCTTTCAGTGCGGCTTTCAGTTTTTCATTAGCGAACAAGTCGAGTTTCTGCTGAACCTCGCCCTGCACGTTCTCAGCACCGCTGGCACCCAGGATATCAACCAGTCCTGCTTTGTTGATATCGCGATGGATAATCTTGGCGCCCAGTTTTATTGCCGACAGCAAAGCAGTGAGCTCACCGGTAGCATGAGAAAACTCGTGCTGCTTTTCGACAATAAATTCACCTAACGTTTTCATAAAACTTTCCCTGCAATGTTTATGGAGTAAAGCGACCGCAACAATCTTAACAAATAATCTCAATGTTGCGCTCAGGTGAATCGCGCCAGCAAATTGCGGATTATCCTGAAATGCGTTTCTCACTTGCCCGACATATGCGTAAAATGAGCGGCAGATTAAAAAAGGATAGTGACGTATGCGCATTCATATTTTAGGAATTTGTGGCACGTTTATGGGCGGTCTGGCGATGCTGGCGCGCCAGTTAGGCCATGAAGTAACGGGTTCGGACGCCAATGTGTATCCGCCGATGAGCACCTTACTTGAGAAGCAAGGCATTGAACTGATTCAGGGTTACGATGCCAGCCAGCTCGAGCCGCAGCCGGATCTGGTGATTATTGGCAACGCCATGACCCGTGGAAATCCGTGTGTGGAAGCGGTACTGGAAAAAAACATCCCTTATATGTCAGGTCCACAGTGGCTGCACGATTTTGTGCTGCGCGACCGCTGGGTGCTGGCCGTTGCCGGTACACACGGCAAAACCACCACCGCGGGAATGGCGACCTGGATTCTGGAACAGTGTGGTTACAAACCGGGATTTGTGATCGGCGGTGTGCCGGGGAACTTTGAGGTTTCGGCGCGTCTGGGCGAAAGCGACTTCTTTGTTATCGAAGCGGATGAGTACGACTGCGCCTTCTTCGACAAACGCTCTAAATTTGTCCATTACTGCCCGCGTACGCTGATCCTCAACAACCTTGAGTTCGATCACGCCGATATCTTTGACGACCTGAAAGCGATCCAGAAACAGTTCCACCATCTGGTGCGTATCGTTCCGGGGCAGGGCCGTATTATCTGGCCGGAAAATGACATCAACCTGAAACAGACCATGGCGATGGGCTGCTGGAGCGAGCAGGAGCTGGTGGGTGAGCAGGGTCACTGGCAGGCGAAAAAGCTGACCACCGATGCTTCCGAATGGGAAGTTTTGCTGGATGGCGAAAAAGTGGGCGAAGTGAAATGGTCGCTGGTAGGCGAACATAATATGCACAATGGCCTGATGGCGATTGCAGCGGCTCGCCATGTTGGTGTAGCGCCGGCAGATGCCGCTAACGCGCTGGGTTCGTTTATTAATGCTCGTCGCCGTCTGGAGTTGCGTGGTGAAGCGAATGGCGTCACGGTATATGACGATTTTGCCCATCACCCGACGGCGATTCTGGCAACGCTGGCGGCGCTGCGTGGCAAAGTTGGTGGTACGGCGCGCATTATTGCTGTGCTGGAACCGCGCTCGAATACCATGAAAATGGGGATCTGCAAAGACGATTTGGCACCTTCATTAGGTCGTGCCGATGAAGTCTTCCTGCTGCAACCGGCGCATATTCCGTGGCAGGTGGCAGAAGTGGCAGAAGCCTGCGTTCAGCCTGCACACTGGAGTGGCGATGTGGATACGCTGGCAGATATGGTGGTGAAAACCGCTCAGCCTGGCGACCATATTCTGGTGATGAGCAACGGCGGTTTTGGTGGGATCCATCAGAAACTGCTGGATGGTCTGGCGAAGAAGGCGGAAGCTGCGCAGTAATTCGGCTTCAGCCTGATATAGCATTGCCGGATAAGGCGTTTACGCCGCATCCGGCATTTGAGCATAGTGCCTGATGCGACGCTTGATGCGTCTTATCAGGCCTACAGGTGCACCGCATCCGGCAAACCATACTCACATCAACAACGAAAATTACCCTTCGTTTTCCGCTAATTCGCGCAAATACTGGAAAATCTGGCGTGCGGATTTCGGCGGCTTATTCCCTTCTTTCTCTTTCTTCGCATTGCGGATCAGAGTACGCAGCTGCTGACGATCGGCATCGGGCCACAGATTCAATACTTCAGCGATAGCGTCATCTCCCTGGTCGATCAGACGATCGCGTAGGTTTTCCAGTTTATGGAACAGCACCACCTGCTGGTTATGACGGTTTTTCAGCTTATCCAGCGCCTGACGGATCGGTTCTACATCGCGCTGGCGCAGCATCTTACCGATGAGCTGCAACTGGCGGCGGCGACCTTCCATCTTAATACGCTGGGCGAGCTCAATAGCCGCGCGCAGATCCGCATCTAACGGGATCTTATCCAGCGCGTTTTTCCCCAGATCAACAATTTCCGCGCCAAGGCGTTTTAGCTCCTCGGCATCACGTTTAATTTCACTTTTACTGACCCAGATAATTTCATCGTCTTCGTCTTCGATGTCATCACCGGGAACGTCGTCGAGCCAGTCTTCGGGCTGCTTAGTCATCTCAGGCTCCTTAAAAAAAGAGGCTAATGTTACCAGTTAAGATGCGCACTGAAAAACGGTTCTCTGTTAGACTTCAGAGAAACTCTCTACATTATGGCACTTGCAATGAAAGTAATCTCTCAAGTTGAAGCGCAGCGCAAGATTCTGGAAGAAGCAGTTTCCACTGCGCTGGAGTTGGCCTCAGGCAAATCGGACGGTGCGGAAGTTGCCGTCAGCAAGACCACCGGCATTAGCGTAAGCACGCGTTATGGTGAAGTGGAGAATGTTGAATTCAATAGCGATGGCGCGCTGGGGATCACTGTTTATCACCAGAACCGCAAAGGTAGCGCATCATCCACCGATTTAAGCCCGCAGGCCATTGCCCGTACTGTACAGGCGGCGCTGGATATTGCCCGTTATACCTCGCCAGATCCCTGTGCCGGCGTGGCAGACAAAGAGCTGCTGGCCTTTGACGCACCAGATCTCGACTTGTTCCACCCTGCGGAAGTTTCCCCGGATGAAGCCATTGAACTGGCGGCCCGCGCAGAACAGGCGGCATTGCAGGCGGACAAACGCATCACCAATACCGAAGGTGGCAGCTTTAACAGCCACTACGGTGTCAAAGTTTTTGGCAACAGCCACGGCATGTTGCAGGGTTACTGCTCAACGCGTCATTCGCTCTCCAGCTGTGTAATTGCCGAAGAAAATGGCGATATGGAGCGTGATTACGCCTACACCATTGGCCGCGCGATGAGCGATCTGCAAACGCCAGAGTGGGTCGGGGCCGACTGTGCTCGCCGTACTTTATCGCGCCTGTCACCGCGTAAACTCTCCACCATGAAAGCGCCGGTCATTTTTGCCAATGAAGTGGCAACCGGGCTTTTTGGCCATCTGGTGGGGGCGATAGCGGGTGGCTCGGTTTACCGTAAATCTACCTTTCTGCTGGATTCGCTGGGTAAACAAATTCTGCCGGACTGGCTGACCATTGAAGAGCATCCGCATCTGCTGAAAGGGCTGGCGTCGACGCCATTCGACAGCGAAGGTGTGCGCACCGAGCGTCGCGATATTATTAAAGATGGCATCCTGACTCAGTGGCTGCTGACCAGCTACTCGGCGCGGAAACTGGGGCTGAAAAGCACCGGACATGCGGGCGGTATTCACAACTGGCGGATTGCCGGACAAGGGCTAAGCTTCGAACAAATGCTCAAAGAGATGGGCACCGGGCTGGTGGTGACGGAGCTGATGGGCCAGGGCGTGAGTGCCATTACCGGTGATTATTCCCGTGGTGCAGCGGGCTTCTGGGTAGAGAATGGCGAAATTCAGTATCCCGTTAGTGAAATCACCATCGCAGGTAATTTAAAAGATATGTGGCGCAATATTGTCACCGTCGGTAACGATATTGAAACACGCAGTAATATACAGTGTGGTTCTGTGCTGTTGCCGGAGATGAAAATCGCCGGGCAGTAAAAAACTGGCGCGACCTGCCGCGCTATAAACTAAAAAATTACACAAAATCATTCGCACTGCATCGAGACGGAAAGTGAATGAGGGCCGGGGAGCGTACTCGCAGTACGTGACCCGGGCGAATGAGCGTAGCCGTCGATGAGGCAGTGTGAAGGATGAAGTGTAAATAAAAAAGGAAGTGAGCAATGCGTAAAAGCCTGTTAGCTATTCTTGCAGTCTCCTCGTTGGTATTCAGTTCTGCGTCGTTTGCCGCTGATCTTGAAGACAATATGGAAACCCTCAACGACAATTTAAAAGTGATCGAAAAAGCGGATAACGCGGCGCAAGTCAAAGACGCGTTAACGAAGATGCGCGCCGCAGCGCTGGATGCGCAAAAAGCAACGCCGCCGAAGCTCGAAGATAAATCACCGGACAGCCCGGAAATGAAAGATTTCCGCCACGGTTTCGACATTCTGGTCGGTCAGATTGACGACGCGCTGAAGCTGGCAAATGAAGGTAAAGTAAAAGAAGCGCAGGCTGCTGCAGAGCAACTGAAAACGACCCGCAACGCCTATCACCAGAAGTATCGTTAATTCCTCATTTCCCTGTTGCCTGCACTCAGGTAACAGGGAACTTATCATCGCAAATGATGCACCACCTGATTGCTGCTGCCGCGCCAGATCAGGGAAGGGTCTTTTAAATCCTGCACAAATTTGCCGTCGACCAGCACGTTAATCAAATCAACAACCTGCATTTGCGCAGCGTTGAGTTCGTCGAGTTTATAGCCTGTCCACACCCAGATGTCTTTACCCGGACACTCGGCGCGGATGCGTTTTACCAGTTTCAGAATATCCGGCACGTTTTGCGGATGCAGCGGATCGCCGCCGGAGAGGGAAATCCCCTGGCGTTTGATACGAGTGTCATTCAGATCTTTAATGATCTTGTCTTCCATTGCTTTGGTAAATGGCTGACCAGAATTTACCCGCCATGTGCTTTTGTTATAGCAACCGGGGCATTCATGAACACACCCGGAGACAAACAGGGTGCAGCGAGTGCCGGGGCCGTTGACGATGTCGACAGGATAGTACTGATGATAATTCATTATTTCGCCTGGCTTATCAGTCCGCGTGTAGGCTGCATCCGGTAATCAATGCCTGATGCGACGCTGTCGCGTCTTATCAGGCCTACAGCCGTTGCCAAATGTAGGCCGGATAAGGCGTTTACGCCGCATCCGGCATTTGCTTAGCGCAGAGTGAAGATTAACCTATCTGCCCATTCCCCAAATGTTTAACGCGGCGCTTAACTTCTTCCTGCTTACCAGCGTTAAACGGACGTGCATCCGGGCTACCTAAATATCCGCACACGCGGCGAGTTACCGACACACGGGAGGCGTCATGGTTACCACATTTCGGGCAAGTGAAGCCTTTGCTGGTGCACTCGAACTCACCGGTAAAGCCACACTCGTAGCACTCATCAATCGGTGTATTGGTGCCGTAATACGGTACATGCTGATAGCTGTAATCCCAGACATCTTCCAGCGCTTTCAGGTTGTGCTGAATGTTTGGATACTCGCCGTAGCAAATGAAACCACCGTTCGCCAGCGGCGGGTAAGGCGCTTCAAAGTCGATCTTGTCGTACGGGTTCACCTTCTTCTCCACATCAAGGTGGAAACTGTTGGTGTAGTAACCTTTATCGGTCACGCCCGGCACCACGCCAAACTCAGCAGTATCGAGACGGCAGAAGCGGTCGCACAGGTTTTCACTCGGCGTGCTGTAGAGACTGAAACCATAACCCGTTTCTTCTTTCCACTGATCCACTGCCTGACGCAGACGTTCAACAATGGCGATACCTTTCGCGCGAAGCTGCTCGTTGTCGTAAACATGCTCGCCGCCGAACAGCGCGTTAATGGTTTCGTGGATGCCGATGTAACCCAGCGAAATAGACGCACGACCGTTTTTGAAGATTTCAGAAACATCATCGTCAGCATTCAGACGTACGCCACAAGCACCTTCCATATAGAGGATCGGGGCGACGCGCGCTTTCACGCCTTCGAGACGAGCGATACGGGTCATCAGTGCCTTACGTGCCAGCACCAGACGTTCATCCAGCAGCTTCCAGAAGGTGGCTTCATCGCCTTTTGCTTCCAGAGCAATACGCGGCAGGTTCAGGCTGATCACGCCGAGGTTGTTACGACCATCGTGGATCTGCTCGCCGTTTTCATTTTCCCACACGCCGAGGAAGCTGCGGCAGCCCATCGGGGTTTTAAACGAACCGGTGACTTTCACTACCTGATCGTAGTTCAGGATATCCGGATACATGCGCTTGCTTGCGCACTCCAGCGCCAGCTGTTTGATGTCGTAGTTCGGATCGCCTTTTTTATGGTTCAGGCCATCGCGAATCGCAAACACCAGTTTCGGGAACACCGCAGTTTTACGGTTTTTACCGAGGCCTGCGATACGGTTACGCAGGATCGATTCCTGAATCAGGCGCGATTCCCAGCTGGTGCCCAGACCAAAACCAAAGGTTACAAACGGCGTCTGACCGTTGGCGGTGTGCAGGGTGTTTACTTCGTACTCCAGCGACTGGAAGGCATCGTAGCACTCTTTGATGGTACGAGAGTTAGCGTAGCCTTCGGCGTCCGGGATGTTCCACTCTTCTGCGGTCTTGCGATGTTTGTTGTAGCTGGCGGTAACAAACGGCGCCAGCACTTCATCGATACGGTTAATGGTGGTGCCGCCATAAATATGGCTGGCGACCTGAGCAATAATCTGCGCAGTTACCGCGGTTGCCGTAGAGATCGACTTCGGCGGTTCAATCTCGGCGTTCCCCATTTTAAAGCCCTGGGTCAGCATGCCTTTCAGGTCGATCAACATGCAGTTGAACATCGGGAAGAACGGCGAGTAATCGAGATCGTGATAGTGAATATCGCCACGCTCATGTGCCTGCACCACGTCACGCGGCAGCAGGTGCTGGCGTGCATAGTGTTTAGCCACGATCCCGGCCAGCAGGTCGCGCTGGGTTGGAATCACCTTGCTGTCTTTGTTGGCGTTTTCGTTGAGTAACGAGGCGTTGGTCTGCTCGACCAGACCACGGATCTCCTGGTTCAGGCGACCGCGTTTTTCACGTTCAATGTCGCGATCGTGACGGTACTCGATGTAAGCACGAGCCAGTTGTTTGTATGGACCCGACATCAGCTGGTTTTCAACTGCGGTCTGGATCTCGTTGATATCCACCTGGTTGCGGCCCTGCATCTGCTCGCTGACAACCGCGGCAACAGTGGCGCAATAATCGGCATCATCGACTTCCGCTGCTTTAGCTGCACGCAGAATCGCTTCTTTGATGCGCTCTGATTTAAACGGCACTTTGCAGCCGTCTCGTTTCATCACATGCGGTGTCATGATCGCTCCATATTTTTAAGAACAGGTTATCCACAGAAATTGGGAAAGGCGTTTTCCGGTTTTTTCGTTTCGTTTTCCGGTGCTTTCCGCAATCGCCATCCGCTTATCCACAACGCCGCACCTTTTTCGTGGGGAGCTGTAGTAGCAATTATAGTCGATTAATACAACATATTGGGTTGGGACGCATTTTAAAGTCTATATATAGTGCTTTGCATCAAGGATGTTTTAACTTTTTTTGATGTAGCTCAAAGTAAAAAGCAGAGCGTACGGATGACGGGCGCTACAGCGTTATGTAAATTTTTTAATGAATTTGCTGGTTGAAAAATCAACAAAAACAACATGCTGACAGACAAAACCCCGGAATGACCGGCATTACCGGGGCTTAGGGAAGATTTACTTCTGTAACCACCAGACAGCCTCAAAAGGCCGTAAATTCATGGCACAGGGTTGTGGTGAGGCTTCTTCGTAGTTATGCATCACAAGCTGCCAGTTGCCGCGCATTTGCCCTGGCTGCCAGGGTTGGATCTCACGGCTAAGGTTGGCAATGACCAGCAAGGTTTGCCCCTTCCATTCACGGCGATAGCACCACAATACAGGGCTGTTTGGCAGCAGATCCTGGTAATTGCCCCATGTCAGGATGGCTTCTTGCTTACGCAGTGCGATTAACTTTTGGTAGGTGTAAAACACCGAGGAGTCATCGGCCAGCGCGGCTTCTACGTTGATTTGTTGATAGTTATCGCCCAGGCCAATCCACGGTTCGCCAGCCGTAAACCCGGCATTATCGCCGTTGCTCCATTGCATGGGCGTGCGACTGTTGTCACGGGATTTACTGGCGAGGATTGCCAATAACTCGTCGGCATCACGCCCATCGTTGCGCAGCTCGGCAAACATATTGAGGCTCTCCACGTCGCGATAGTCAGTAATGCGCGTGAAATGCGGGTTGGTCATGCCAATCTCTTCGCCCTGGTAGATATACGGCGTTCCCTGCATGCCATGCAGCACCATCGCCAGCATTTTTGCCGCAGGCACGCGGTATTCACCTTCATCACCAAAGCGAGAAACAATGCGCGGCTGATCGTGGTTACACCAGAACAAGGCATTCCATGCTACGTTGTGCATTCCTTGTTGCCAGTGGCGGAACAATGTTTTCAACGCCACAAAGTCAGGTTTAGCCAGCGTCCATTTTTCACCACCGGGATAATCGACCTTCAGGTGATGAAAATTAAAGGTCATCGATAATTCACTGCCTGTCAGTGCCGCGTATCGCTGGCAATGCTCAAGGCTGGTGGAGGACATTTCACCTACGGTCATTAACCCGCGTGGCGTAAACACATCGCGGTTCATCTCGTGCAAAAACTCGTGTGCTCGTGGCCCGTCGGTGTAGAAGCGACGCCCGTCGCCGTCCAGGTCTTCAGGGAAACGCGGGTCTTTGGAGATCAGATTCACCACATCCAGGCGCAACCCGTCGACCCCACGATCGGCCCAGAACTCACAGACTTTTTTCAGCTCTGCGCGTACCGCTGGATTCTCCCAGTTGAGATCCGCCTGTTCTGGTGCAAAGAGATGCAAATAGTACTGTTCGCTTTCCGCATGCCAGCGCCACGCACTACCGCCAAATTTTGAACGCCAGTTGTTCGGTGGCGTTTCTGGTTCGCCATCGCGCCAGATATAAAACTGGCGGTAAGGGCTTTCTTTGTTCAGCGCCTCGCGAAACCAGGCATGTTGGGTAGAGGTATGGTTAAACACCATATCGAGAATGATACGAATCCCGCGCGATTTTGCCTGCGTCACCAGTTCGTCAAAATCGTCCAGCGTGCCGTAGGTGGGATCAATCGCCGTATAGTTCGCTACATCGTAACCGTTATCGACCTGCGGAGAGACATAAAAGGGGGTTAGCCAGATGGCATCAACGCCCAGTTTATGCAGATAGTCCAGGCGTTGGATAACGCCACGTAAATCGCCGGTGCCGCTACCCGTGGTGTCCTGAAAACTCTTTGGATAAATCTGGTAGATAACGCCGTTTTGCCACCAGTGGGGAAGATTAGTCATTACGTTATTCCTGCAAATGCGAGGGGGCGCAATTGCGCCCCGAAGAAAATTAAACAATGTCCAGCGTGCCCAGGCGGTATTTCCGCTGATAGATAAACGAGGTGAGTACAATCGGGATGATGATGGCGATAGCCATTGCCAGCGCAAACACCTGCCAGTAGCTCGGTTGAATCGAGAGAATTCCCGGCAGGCCGCCTACGCCGATGCCATTCGCCATAACGCCGTTCAGGCCACATAGCAATCCTGCCAGACCAGAACCAATCATCGCGCACAGCATCGGGAAGCGATATTTCAGGTTGATGCCGTACATTGCAGGCTCAGTGACCCCAAGCCAGGCGGAGATAGCGGCAGGAACGGAGATCTCGCGTTCATTGTGCTTGCGGCTGGAAATGATAATGCCTATCACGGCGGAGCCCTGAGCGATATTCGACAGCGCAATCAGCGGCCACACTGGCGTACCACCCATGCTTTGAATCATCTGCAAATCAATAGCAAGCGTGGTCTGGTGTACCCCGGTGATCACCAGCGGGGCGTACAGGAAGCCAAACAATGCCGCGCCAATCGGAGCAAAGCTGCCGGTCATCAGGTGACGTACCGCAAAGGCAACGCCATCGCCAATCATGCGACCAAACGGACCAATCAGCGCATGGGCGAGGAACACCGCGAGGATCAGCGAACAGACGGGCACCACCACCAGATAGAGGTAATCTGGCACGATGCGTTTAAGGCGAGTTTCAATAACGCCCAGCGCCAGCCCGGCTAACAGTGCCGGGATCACCTGCGCCTGATAGCCCACTTTGGCGATGCTGAACATGCCAAAGTCCCACACTTCCGGCAGCTGCTGCCCGAGCAGATAAGCGTTCATCAGCTGGGGGGAAACCAGTGTCACGCCAAGTACGATACCAAGGATCGGCGTGCCGCCCATTTTTTTCACCGCCGACCAGCAAATCCCGACCGGCAGGTAGAAGAAGATCGCTTCACCGATCAACCACAGAAAATCGTAGATCGTTTGCAGGGAAGGGTACATTTGCGCCAGCGTTTGACCGTTGCTCATGGGCAAATCGCCGATCACATTGCGAAAACCGAGGATCAAACCGCCGCTAATCAACGCGGGCAGCAACGGGAAGAAGATCTCCGCGAAATGAGAGATCAACTGCTCATGCCATTTCATATTCTGCCGGGCGGCTTTTTTTACCTGCTCTTTATCAACCTGCGCCTGTCCGGTTGACGCTATCAGTGCTTGATAGTAATCACCCACGTTGGTGCCAATCACCACCTGAAATTGCCCGGCATTGGTGAAACAGCCTTTCACCATGGGGAGTTGCTCAATTTCTTTCGGTCTGGCATTGGCCGGTTGGTTGAGGACAAAGCGCAGGCGAGTAATACAGTGGCTCACCGTCGCAATATTGCCGCGCCCGCCGACCAGTTCAATCAACCGATCGATATCCGTTTGGTTTATTTTGCTCATCATAAAGCCCCATGGCAGATGACATTTTTGGTTGGCTGCAGAATATATTGCGCGGAAAAATTTAAAAACGGGAACGTTCCCGAAACGCAGCGAAGATCACAATTTATCGTTCAGGAAACGATCAGGACAGGGTGGCGGGGATGATGATTTGTTGCGGTTCGCTGCGTCCGGTTACCTGCGCGATCAACTGGCAGGCCGCCTGGCGTCCAGCTTCGGCGTAACCAGGATCTACGGTGACGATCTCCGGATGAAGGAATTTCATTAATGGCGTATTACCGACGCTCGCCAGTTGCAAGGTGTCGATGCGTTGCTCTTGCAGGTATTTACTTGCGCCAAGTGCCAGCGTGTCGGTTGCGCACAGTAAGGCGGTAGTTTCAGGCGTAATCACTTTTACTACGTTCTCATAGCCTTGCTTCATAGCAAGGCCTGGCAGGGCGGCAACGGGATGCAGTTTATGCGCTTTGCAGAACGCCAGGTAGGCTTCGTGACGTCGCTTCCCGGTCGTCACGTCACTATGCGGCACGCCGAGATAACTGATATTGCGATGCCCCTGGTCATACAGCCGTTGCATCAGGATCTTGATTGCCCCTTCGTCGTCATAACAGACCGAAGCAAAGCCTTTTGCGTCACGCGCCAGCAGAACCAGCGATGACTGCCAGTGGGCTAACATTTCTTCTGTTATGCCGGTAAAACCGAACAGCACTACGCCGTCGATATTACGCCGTTTCAGCACCCCCAAATGTTCGGCAACTAATTGCGGGGAAAACTGACTTTCCATCATGATTGGATCGTAACCTTGTTCATAGAACGCTGGCAGCATGGTTTGAACGGCGAGATTTTCTGACAACGAATCCAGACGGGTGACAATGATGGCGACCACTTTATCGCTTTGCCCACGCATAGCGCGTGCAGAACGGGAAGGGGAAAATCCATGCTGATTCATCACTGCTTCAACACGCTCGCGCGTGCGCTGGCTCACGCCGCTTTCGTTATTCAGCACCCGGGAAACCGTAGATTTCCCCACGCCGCTTAAGCGCGCGATGTCTTTGATGGTCAGCCGATTTTGCATCCTGTTGTCCCGTAACGTGTTGTTTAATTATTTGAGGCTAACTTTACCCGTGCATTCAGCAATGGGTAAAGTCTGGTTTATCGTTGGTTTAGTTGCCAGCAGGTATTATATCGCCATAAATGCTACGAATATTATTGGATTCTCCTTATTATTTGCGGCGCTTTTTTCACTTACCGGAGGTTATATGGAACCTGATCCCACGCCTCTCCCTCGACGGAGATTAAAACTTTTCCGGTAAGCCCGTCTTTTCACGGCGTTACCGGATGCGTAAGGCCGTGACGTTTTAACGTCCCTGCTCAGCTTTATTACCTTCAGGTAAGGCTTCGCCACGCCTGAAGACATTTCTGTACTGTTTCAGACAGTGCGGAGGGACTCCTTATGTTTAAAGAAATTTTTACCCGGCTCACTCGCCATTTACCTTCCCGTCTGGTTCATCGTGATCCATTGCCTGGCGTGCAGCAGACAGTGAATACGGTGGTCCCGCCGTCCTTAAGTGCGCATTGCCTGAAAATGGCGGTGATGCCCGAAGAAGAATTGTGGAAAACGTTCGACACCCATCCGGAAGGGTTACATCAGGCGGAAGTGGAATCTGCCCGCGAACAACATGGTGAAAATAAATTACCCGCACAACAACCGTCGCCGTGGTGGGTACATTTATGGGTCTGCTATCGCAACCCCTTTAATATTTTACTCACCATTCTCGGCGCTATTTCTTACGCCACGGAAGATTTATTTGCCGCGGGCGTTATCGCGCTAATGGTCGCTATTTCAACGTTGCTGAACTTTATTCAGGAAGCACGTTCCACTAAAGCGGCAGATGCCCTGAAAGCGATGGTCAGCAATACCGCGACGGTGCTGCGCGTAATTAACGACAAAGGCGAAAATGGCTGGCTGGAGATCCCGATCGACCAGCTGGTGCCCGGCGATATTATAAAACTGGCGGCGGGAGATATGATCCCGGCAGATTTACGTATCTTGCAGGCGCGGGATCTGTTCGTCGCTCAGGCGTCGTTAACCGGTGAGTCTCTGCCCGTGGAAAAAGCCGCTACCACTCGCCAGCCGGAGCACAGCAATCCGCTGGAGTGCGACACGCTGTGTTTTATGGGCACCACCGTGGTGAGCGGCACGGCACAAGCAATGGTGATTGCTACAGGTGCCAATACCTGGTTTGGTCAACTGGCGGGGCGTGTTAGTGAGCAGGAAAGCGAGCCGAATGCCTTTCAGCAAGGGATCAGCCGCGTCAGTATGCTGCTGATTCGCTTTATGCTGGTGATGGCACCGGTGGTGCTGTTAATCAATGGCTACACCAAAGGCGACTGGTGGGAAGCGGCGCTGTTTGCGCTTTCGGTCGCGGTAGGCCTAACGCCGGAAATGTTGCCGATGATTGTTACCTCGACGCTGGCGCGCGGCGCAGTAAAGCTGTCGAAACAGAAAGTGATCGTCAAACATCTGGATGCTATTCAGAACTTTGGCGCAATGGATATTCTGTGCACTGATAAAACCGGCACCCTGACACAGGATAAAATTGTGCTGGAGAATCATACCGATATCTCCGGTAAAACCAGCGAACGCGTGCTGCATAGCGCGTGGTTGAACAGTCATTACCAGACCGGGCTTAAAAACCTGCTCGATACAGCGGTGCTCGAAGGTACGGATGAAGAGTCAGCGCGCTCGCTGGCCAGTCGTTGGCAAAAAATCGATGAGATTCCGTTTGATTTCGAGCGTCGCCGGATGTCGGTGGTAGTGGCAGAAAATACCGAGCACCATCAGCTGGTTTGCAAAGGTGCATTGCAGGAAATCCTCAATGTGTGTTCGCAGGTGCGTCACAATGGCGAGATTGTGCCGCTCGATGACATCATGCTGCGTAAGATTAAGCGGGTTACTGATACGCTGAATCGTCAGGGGCTGCGCGTGGTTGCGGTGGCGACGAAATACCTGCCAGCGCGTGAAGGAGATTACCAGCGGGCGGATGAATCCGACCTGATCCTCGAAGGATATATTGCTTTCCTTGATCCGCCAAAAGAGACAACCGCTCCGGCACTGAAGGCATTAAAAGCGAGTGGAATTACCGTAAAAATCCTTACTGGCGACAGTGAGTTAGTTGCAGCGAAAGTGTGCCATGAAGTGGGGCTGGACGCGGGAGAGGTGGTCATTGGTAGTGATATTGAAACGCTATCTGACGACGAACTGGCAAATCTTGCACAGCGCACCACGCTGTTTGCCCGCCTGACGCCGATGCATAAAGAACGCATTGTGACCTTACTGAAGCGCGAAGGGCATGTGGTTGGCTTTATGGGCGATGGTATTAATGATGCGCCCGCCTTACGCGCTGCGGATATCGGCATTTCTGTGGACGGCGCGGTAGATATTGCCCGTGAAGCGGCTGATATCATCCTGCTGGAAAAAAGCCTGATGGTGCTGGAAGAGGGGGTTATTGAGGGACGTCGCACTTTCGCCAACATGCTGAAATACATCAAAATGACGGCGAGTTCTAACTTCGGTAATGTGTTCAGCGTGCTGGTGGCGAGTGCTTTCTTGCCCTTCCTGCCGATGTTGCCGTTACACTTGCTTATTCAGAACCTGCTGTACGATGTGTCACAGGTGGCGATCCCGTTTGATAACGTCGACGACGAGCAAATTCAAAAGCCGCAGCGTTGGAATCCGGCGGATCTGGGGCGCTTTATGATCTTCTTCGGACCGATCAGCTCGATCTTCGATATTCTGACGTTTTGCCTGATGTGGTGGGTATTCCATGCCAACACGCCGGAAACACAAACGCTGTTCCAGTCGGGATGGTTTGTGGTGGGCTTACTGTCGCAAACGCTGATTGTGCATATGATCCGCACCCGCCGTGTGCCGTTTATTCAGAGCTGTGCATCGTGGCCGTTAATGATCATGACCGTGATCGTGATGATTGTCGGGATCGCATTGCCGTTTTCACCGCTGGCCAGTTATCTGCAATTACAGGCGCTGCCGTTAAGCTATTTCCCGTGGCTGGTTGCGATTCTGGCAGGGTATATGACATTAACCCAGTTGGTGAAAGGGTTCTATAGCCGTCGTTACGGCTGGCAGTAAAGAATAAACTGGGCATGGTGGCCCGGATTCAGATTGCAGACAAAGTGAGTTTTGTTCATGCCGGATGCGGCGTAAACGCCTAATCCGGTCTACAAATTCAATAAATTGCAGGAATCACGTAGGCCTGATAAGCGTAGCGCATCAGGCGATTTTGCGTTTGTCATCAGACTTAATCCGGGCATGATAGCCCGGATTTCCATCAAGATTAGCGACGAACAGCGATCGCTTCGATCTCAATCTTCACGTCTTTCGGCAGACGGGCAACTTCAACGCAAGAACGTGCCGGGAAGGTGGCGTTGTGTTCGGTGAAGAAGGCTTCGTAGGTAGCATTAACGGTTGCGAAGTCGTTCAGATCTTTTACAAACACGGTAGTTTTAACGATGTCGCCCACTTTCAGACCAGCGGCTTCGACGATCGCTTTTACGTTATCCAGCGACTGACGTGCCTGTGCAGCGACGTCTGCCGGTACTTCGCCCGTTTTCGGATTTACCGGGATCTGACCGGAGGTGATGATCATATTGCCCAGATCAACGCCCTGTACGTAAGGGCCGATAGCTGCCGGTGCATTTTCCGTCGCGATAGTTTTGCTCATGATTTCTCCTTTATTACAGCGGTAAAAAGTCTGGCTCATTATAGGGAGCCAGACTTTTATTACCAACCGCAATTAATTGGCCAGCACCACATTATGAGAAAACTCTTTTTCACAGTATTTGCATTTGAGCGCGATGTCATTGGCGCGTTTTCGCACGGCAAAGCTGGAAGAAACCGGTTCGGCATGGCTGATACAGTTGCTGTTCGGGCAGACCAGCACATTGTCGATGCGCTCCGGCAGACTTGGGCGCGATTTACCCACCACTTCATAGTTGTCGATACGGTTAACCGTGGCTTGCGGCGCATACAATGCCAGTTGATCTACTTGATCTTCACTCAAAAAGGTATTTTCGATTTTGATCAGATCTTTGCGGCCCATCTCGCCAGAAGGCAGGTTCAGACCGATGGTGATGCGCTGATCCGTTTCGGTCAGCTTGAACAGACTCAACAGCTTAAAACCGATCTGGGCGGGGATATGGTCAATTACCGTGCCGCGTTTAATAGCTTCAACCTGCAATTTATTATCGTGTGTCATCTCTATTTCCCCTTACAGTACCAGATCGCGATTCAGAACCAGTGCCAGTAACGCCTGGCGAGCGAAAATCCCGTTGCCTGCCTGCTGGAAGTACCAGGCGTGTGGCGTTTTATCAACATCCGTCGCAATCTCATCAACACGCGGCAGCGGATGCAGCACTTTCATATTGGCTTTGGCGTTGTGGAGATCGCTGGCGCGAAGAACAAACTGCGCTTTCACGTTGGCGTACTCGGACGGGTCCAGACGCTCTTTTTGCACGCGGGTCATGTACAGGATGTCAACTTCCGCCATCACTTCTTCAATAGAGCTGTGCAGACTCCATGCGATCCCTTTTTCATCGAGCATATCCAGAATGTATTGCGGCATTGCCAGCGCGTCCGGCGCGATGAAGTAAAAACGGTTGCCGTCGAACTTCGCTAACGCCTGAGTCAGGGAGTGAACGGTGCGGCCATATTTCAGGTCACCAACCATTGCGACGTGGAGATTGTCCAGACGCCCCTGGGTTTCCTGAATAGTGAATAAGTCCAGCAAGGTTTGCGTCGGATGTTGGTTGGAGCCATCACCGGCATTCAGTACCGGTACATTGCCGGAAAACTCGGTGGCCAGGCGCGCCGCACCTTCCTGCGGATGACGCATCACTATCGCATCGACGTAAGTGCTGATAACCGAAATGGTATCGGCCAGCGTTTCGCCCTTTTTACCCAGTGATGTATTGGCGCTGTCGGAAAAGCCCACCACGCTGGCACCCAGGCGGTGCATGGAAGTTTCGAAAGAGAGGCGGGTACGGGTAGAGGCTTCGAAGAAACAGCTGGCAATGACTTTGTGCTTCAACAGCTCTGGTTGCGGGTTTGCTTTCAGTTTCGCCGCTGTCGCCAGCACCAGATTAAGGTCATCGCGACTAAGGTCGTTTATGGAAATGATATGTTTCTGATATAGCGGATTAGCCATCTTTTATCTCCTGACGCCTGGGCAAAAAAAAGCCCCTCGATTGAGGGGCTGGGAATGGGTGATCAACGGGAAGAAAAACGGCAGGCCAGCGTCTTTTTTCAGACGCGGTAAGACAAAATGTCGAACACACTGAACCATACTTCCTCCCGGCAAATTGTCCGGCATTATACTCATCGTCAGAAGCGGTGCAAGCATTTGATGCAATATTTTGTCAGCGCAAACGGTTTATTTGAATTTAAAGTCAAAATATATGCATTTTTATTTACTGTGATTCTGGAGGGGAACTGTCGTTCGGTATCAATAATTGCAGACATTTCCTGCTTTTTTCTTTTTCACTTTCACGCAATCAGATATGCATTTTATTCCATTCATCCGACTTATAGGGCGGAGTGTGAAAACGAACGGCTAACACTATTGCTTACAGCTCAGGGATGCGCGCTATCACTTTAATTTCAAAATCAAAGCCTGCCAGCCATGTAACGCCCACCGCCGTCCAGGTTGGATAAGGTGGCGCGCTAAATATTTCATTTTTCACCGTCATGATGTCTTCAAATTGTTTTTCTGGATCGGTATGAAAGCTCGTAACATCAATGATATCGTCAAAAGTGCATCCCGCAGCTGCCAGGGTCGCATGCAAATTATCAAATGCCAGTCTGACTTGTTGCTGAAAATCGGGTTCTGGTGTTCCGTCCTCTCGACTTCCTACTTGCCCGGAAACAAACAGCAAAGCGCCGGAACGAATAGCCGCAGAATAACGATGTTCAGCATACAGTGAATGTCGGCCAGCAGGGAAAACAGCGGTTCTTTCTACCATTTGGTTATCCTCAAGATTTACGACATGAACAGAAGATTTATATTTACCAGGAGCCGCTTTTAGCGGACGACGTGAGTAAACAAAACCCAGACATCATGGGAAATGGCTGGGCTTAATTGAGCGTAGTCGGTTATGCGCCAAACGCGCCATCAATGGTATGCATCGCGCCGGTAACAAAACTGGCTTCTGGCCCTGCTAACCATGCGACCATACCAGCGACCTCTTCCGGTTGCCCATGTCTTTTGATAGCCATAAAACTATGCAACATATCGCGCATTGGCCCTTTGGCGGGATTAGCGTCGGTATCAATTGGCCCTGGCTGGACGACGTTGATGGTGATCCCACGCGGTCCAAAATCACGGGCCAGCCCGCGCGCCATGCCTTGTAGGGCAGATTTACTGGCGGCATAAGCAGCCATGCCTGCAACAGGCATACGATCGCCATTCACGGAGCCGATGATTAAGATGCGCCCACCTTCGGGCATCTGCCGGGCGGCTTCAACAGAGGCATGGTATGGAGCATGAATATTGATTTTGAAAAGGCGATCAATATCGTCGGCATTCAATTCCAGGGCATCGCCAAAGACGCCAATACCTGCATTTACCACCAGGATATCCAATACGCCGCTCTTACGAACGACATCAATAACAGCGTCTCTGTCAGCACTATCTGTGAATACTGCTGTCGCTCCAGTCTCTTGTGCCAGGCGTTCAGCGGCATCTTTCGACCCCGCATAGGTGAATCGTACATTGGCCCCATCGGTGACGAAACGACGTACGATAGCGGCACCGATACCACGGCTGCCACCGAGGATGAGAACTGTCTTACCTGTAAAAGCGCCCATAAGGACTCCTTGATTTATTATGTAACATGCATTACAAAACTGTTTTAACTTTCTGTCAACAAGTTTTGTAATGGTCACTAAAAAACAATCTCGCGTTCCAGGTCGTCCCAGACGTTTCGCTCCTGAGCAGGCAGTCTCTGCGGCAAAAGTGCTTTTTCACCAAAAAGGTTTCGATGCTGTCAGTGTTGCTGAAGTTACTGATTATCTTGGTATTAACCCCCCGAGCCTCTACGCGGCTTTTGGCAATAAGGCTGGGTTATTTAGCCGTGTACTCAATGAATATGTCGGTACGGAAGCTATTCCGCTTGCCGATATTCTTCGTGATGATCGTCCGGTAGGGGAGTGCCTGGCTGAGGTATTAAAAGAAGCGGCGCGCAGATATAGCCAAAACGGCGGCTGCGCTGGCTGTATGGTTCTTGAAGGCATTCATAGTCATGATCCACAAGCGCGTGATATTGCCGTTCAATATTATCACGCCGCAGAAACGGCCATTTATGACTATATCGCCAGGCGGCATCCACAAAGCGCACAATGTGTGACTGATTTTATGAGTACCGTGATGTCAGGGCTTTCTGCGAAGGCACGGGAGGGGCACTCCATCGAACAACTCTGTGCAACAGCTGCACTGGCGGGGGAAGCGATAAAAACTATTCTCAAGGAGTGATGCGGGCCTTGACCCGAAAGGCGGGAACGCGCCTGCCGATAAGTTGTGATAAGACAATAATTCACGCGTTAAGGCTAGCGGAATTGATCATCTTTTCGTATAACGATAGAAATGAAACGTTGTTTTAATTAAGGAGTGGAAAAGATGATCATCGGAAATATTCATAATCTTCAGCCGTGGCTACCCCAGGAGTTACGCCAGGCGATTGAGCATATCAAAGTACACGTTACGGCAGAAACGCCAAAGGGCAAGCACGATATCGAAGGCAATCGTCTGTTTTATCTTATCTCGGAAGATATGACCGAGCCGTACGAAGCTCGCCGTGCGGAGTACCATGCCCGCTATCTCGACATTCAGATTGTGTTAAAAGGTCAGGAAGGCATGACCTTCAGCACACAACCTGCAGGTACGCCGGATACCGACTGGTTAGCTGATAAAGACATCGCATTTTTGCCGGAAGGCGTTGATGAGAAAACAGTTATCCTTAATGAAGGTGATTTTGTTGTGTTTTATCCGGGGGAAGTGCATAAACCGCTGTGCGCAGTGGGCGCGCCAGCCCGGGTTCGCAAAGCAGTAGTGAAGATGCTGATGGCGTGATGACTTTTCGCCGTAAATAACTCCAGGTTTACGGCGAGTTTGTGAAAAGAGCGTTTTTTGATATTTTTTTGTGAGTAAAATTTGTAATGCTTAGACGTTCTTATTAACTCAAGGAGTTCGTCATGAGCAAAATATCAGATTTGAATTATTCTCAACACATTACATTAGCCGACAATTTTAAACAAAAAAGTGAAGTTTTAAATACCTGGCGTGTTGGAATGAATAATTTTGCCCGTAATGCCGAGGGGCAGGATAACACAAGAAATATCCTTGATCCTAAGACATTTTTGGAATTTTTGGTAAAAATATTTACTCTAGGTTATGTGGATTTTAGCAAACGCTCCAACGAAGCAGGAAGAAATATGATGGCTCATATTGAGTCCTCATCTTATATCAAAAATAATGATGGCAGTGAGATAATGAAGTTTGTTATGAATAATCCTGAAGGGGAACGAGCGGATTTATCTAAGGTGGAAATAGAAATCACACTTTCCACTTTCACTACTATGGGGACTCGTCAAGGACATACGGCTATTATATTTCAACAACCTGATGGTTCGACTAATCGTTATGAAGGAAAGTCCTTTGAAAGAAAAGATGAGAGTTCATTACACCTGATTACTAACAAGATTCTGGCATGTTACCAACGCGAAGCTAACAAGGAAATAGCTCGTCTATTAAATATTCCGCAGGAGTTAAATAATTCTCAGGACTTGAGTAACTCGCAGGTGAGTTGTAAAGATTCAGTTGATTCTACGATTACGGATTTATTAGAAAAACCATTGAATAATGCATTATTAGCAATAAGGAAAGAACATCTGCTATTAATGCCTTATGTATGTAATGAATCGATTTCATACTTGCTTGGTGAAAAAGGGATACTGAAAGAAATAGATGATCTTAACGCAGTAAATAATTATCTTCTTAATAATAAGAAAGCTACTGACAATGAAATTAATGACATCAAAGTTAACCTGTCTCATATTCTTATTGATTCCTTAGATGATGCAAAAGTTAACCTTACACCGGTCATCGATTCGATTCTGGAGACTTTTTTAAAATCCCCATATATTAATGATGTAAGAATACTGGATTGGTGTTTTAATAAAAGAATGCAATATTTTGGTGATTCTGAAAAGATAAAGTATGCATGCTCCGTGATAAATCATATTGATTTTAGCCGCGATCAATCTAAAGATTTTAGCTGCGATCAATCTAAAATTAAAATAGCTGAGACCTTATTTTTCAATCTCGATAAAGAACCCTATAAAAATAGCCGTAAATTACAGGGATTGATTTGGGATAAGTTGGTTGCATATGTCAATGATTTTAACTTAAGCAATCAAGAAAAATCACGCTTAATACTAAGGTTATTTGATGATGTTAAGTTGCTATTTAATGAAGTGCCTGTCAGCATTTTAGTAAATGATATTTTTTTGAAGGATTTTTTCATGAAGCAACCTGATTTTGCGAAGTGGTACTTCTATCAATTACTTAAGAAGTATGAGGGCGAACAGCTGTATCTTAATGAGTTAGGATATGTTTATGGTAATGAAGAAAAAATAAATGAAATTGTAAATAACAATCCGGGTTATGTCGTTGAGATTTTTGAAGAAAAGATGGGTAATGAATTAAAAATTAGAACAAGAATGATGGAAATCCTCCGGGATGGGAAAATAAATATATGTGAATATATTAATAAAGAACAGTTAGAAAAATTAAATCCTCCGGAAGATTTACGTATAGCAATAAAAAAATTGGGGTGGAATAATTGAACTATCACTGCATAAATTAATGTGATGCCGGGATATTTTTTGTATTTCCCGGCATCTTTATAGAGATATTAATTATTTAATTTACTGAGCGTCGCGACCATCACCGCTTTGATGGTATGCATGCGGTTTTCCGCCTGATCAAATACAATGCTGGCGGCAGATTCGAAGACCTCATCAGTCACTTCCATTCCGCCATGTAGGCCAAACTCTTCCGCCATTTTCTTGCCAAGCGTCGTCTGGTCGTCATGAAAAGCGGGCAGGCAGTGTAGGAATTTGACCTCAGGGTTACCAGTCAACTGCATCATCTTGCTGTTCACCTGATAATCACGCAGCAATGCAATGCGTTCAGCCCATTTCTCTTTTGCTTCACCCATCGACACCCATACATCGGTATAGATAAAGTCAGCACCTTCAACTCCTTTGGCTACATCTTCCGTTAGCGTAATATTCCCGCCATTTTGCTGTGCCAGAGCGCGGCATTCCGTAACCAGCGCAGCTTCCGGCCAGCATGCCTGTGGCGCGACCAGACGCAAATCCAGACCGGTAAGCGCCGCAGCTTCGAGCATCGAATTGCCCATGTTGTTACGTGCGTCACCTGCATAGACCAGCGTCATTTCGTTGAATGCTTTACCGGGTAAATGCTCCTGCATGGTGAGGAGATCCGCCAGCAACTGCGTGGGGTGAAACTCATTGGTCAGGCCGTTCCATACCGGCACGCCAGCGTATTCCGCCAGTGTTTCGACAATCTCCTGACCATAGCCGCGATACTGAATACCGTCATACATGCGACCCAGCACGCGGGCAGTGTCTTTAATCGACTCTTTATGACCAATCTGACTGCCGCTTGTGCCGAGATAAGTAACGCGAGCACCCTGGTCATATGCGGCAACTTCGAAAGAGCATCGGGTACGGGTCGAGTCTTTTTCGAAGATGAGCGCGATGTTTTTACCAGTGAGTTTGGCTTCTTCTTTGCCGCTTTTCTTATCGGCTTTCAGCTTCGCGGCTAACTGCAGCAGGCTGTTGAGTTCAGCTGGCGTGAAATCGAGTAATTTCAGGAAATGCTTATGATAAAACCCGGACATAGATCCCTCCTGTGACTAACGCCTCAATGAATTAAAATTCAATTTATATGGATAATTATTCATTTGCAAGTCTAAAGCATAAATCTTTGTCACAAAGGTGGAGGCAATGCCAGTGGTGTGTGACAATATGAGTATCGGCAGGACATTAAGAGGAATGAGCCATGGCAAACCCGGAACAACTGGAAGAACAGCGTGAAGAAACACGTTTGATTATTGAAGAATTACTGGAAGATGGCAGCGATCCGGACGCGCTGTACACCATCGAACACCATCTTTCCGCAGACGATCTGGAAACCCTGGAAAAAGCAGCAGTTGAAGCGTTTAAACTCGGTTACGAAGTGACCGATCCAGAAGAGCTGGAAGTTGAAGATGGTGATATCGTGATTTGCTGCGACATCCTCAGCGAGTGCGCGTTGAATGCCGATCTGATCGATGCCCAGGTTGAACAACTGATGACGCTGGCGGAGAAATTTGACGTTGAGTACGACGGTTGGGGCACTTACTTTGAAGATCCCAACGGCGAAGACGGCGACGATGAAGATTTTGTCGATGAAGACGATGACGGGGTTCGCCACTAATTAATTGATTAAAATGCCCGATAGCACACACTAGCGGGCATTTTTTTAGAGTTCGCGTAGCATCCGCACTTCACAATCGACATGGCCCGTGCAGCCAAGCGCATAGTCGATATGCTCAAAGCCCAAATGCTCATAAAGCGCAATGGCTTCCTTTAAAAAAGCGGTCGTTTCCAGATAGCAGCGTTTGAAGCCCATTTCTCGTGCCTGCTCCATCGCCATTAAGGCCAGTTTTTTCGCCAGCCCTTTACCGCGAATAGCCGGAAGAAAATACATCTTTTGCAGTTCGCAAATGTCCGATTCACTACCTGCTAATGGCGCAATCCCACCGCCGCCGACCACTTCACCCTCGTACTCAACCACCCAATATGCATGACCCGGCTGACTATACACTTGATACAGCTCGTCAAGATTCGGATCGGCGACGGTGTAGCCTTTATCAGCGGTAAGACCGTATTCGGCGGATACCTGACGAATGACGCGGGCAATAGCAGGATTATCCTGCAGCGTCAGGCGACGCATTACAGGTGATTGCGGCGCAATGTTATTCATAGTTTAACCCAATAAAAATAAAGTAATTATACATTTGTTTAATACCACTCTCTTCTTACGTGCGCAAGCATCTTATAAAGCAATAAAGTTTTTGCCAGCCTATTACTGATAAGAGTATTGTAACGTGGCAGAACATTTTACTGTCTGTATCTATAAATTATATCAATGGATTTTTTAATTCAGGGAATTTTTATGGCTCAAGTTATTAATGAAATGGATGTTCCGTCCCATTCGTTTGTTTTTCATGGTACAGGTGAGAGATATTTTCTTATTTGTGTGGTGAATGTGTTGTTAACGATTATAACGCTAGGTATCTATTTACCATGGGCATTAATGAAATGTAAGCGTTATCTCTATGCTAATATGGAAGTTAACGGACAACGATTTTCTTATGGAATTACCGGTGGGAATGTTTTTTTAGTTGTCTTGTTTTTGTTTTTTTCTATTTCGCAATCTTAATGACAGTGTCAGCAGATATGCCGCTTGTTGGCTGTGTTTTGACTTTGTCATTGTTGGTTTTGCTTATATTTATGGCAGCAAAAGGACTGCGTTATCAGGCCTTGATGACCAGTCTCAACGGCGTAAGATTTAGTTTTAATTGCTCTATGAAAGGGTTCTGGTGGGTAACCTTTTTCTTGCCGATTTTAATGGCCATTGGGATGGGGACTGTTTTCTTTATCTCGACAAAGATGCTACATGCCAATAGTTCAAGTAGTGTTATTATATCTGTGGTTCTGATGGCAATAGTTGGTATTGTTTCCATTGGTATTTTTAATGGTACTTTATATAGTCTGGTAATGAGTTTTCTCTGGAGCAATACCAGTTTCGGTATACATCGTTTCAAGGTGAAATTAGATACTACGTATTGTATAAAATATGCCATTCTCGCATTTTTAGCTTTATTACCTTTTCTCGCTGTTGCTGGTTATATTATCTTCGATCAAATATTAAATGCGTATGATAGTTCTGTGTATGCAAATGATGATATTGAGAATTTACAGCAATTTATGGAAATGCAACGTAAAATGATAATCGCGCAGTTAATCTATTATTTTGGGATTGCTGTTAGCACCAGTTATTTAACGGTGTCGTTGCGAAATCATTTTATGAGCAACCTGTCACTGAATGATGGGCGTATTCGTTTTCGCTCAACTTTAACATACCACGGTATGCTTTATCGCATGTGTGCGTTGGTGGTGATATCCGGGATTACGGGCGGTCTGGCTTATCCACTGCTGAAAATATGGATGATTGACTGGCAGGCAAAAAATACGTATTTGCTGGGCGATTTGGATGACCTTCCTTTAATCAATAAAGAAGAACAACCAGATAAAGGATTCTTAGCCAGTATTTCACGGGGAATTATGCCTTCTTTACCATTTCTGTAAGAGATAAAAAAGGCCGGAGCATGCTCCGGCCTTCGTTTTCATCACTGTGTTTTGATTACAGCGCGGCGATAACAGCCTGCTGTTCAATCAGTTTCGCTTTCGCTTCCGCATAGCCTTCCAGCTTCTCACGCTCTTTCGCGATGACCGCTTCCGGTGCGCGGGCGACAAAGCCTTCATTCGCCAGCTTGTTCTCGATACGGCTGATTTCGCCTTCGATCTTCGCCACTTCTTTCGCCAGACGCGCCAGCTCATCTTCTTTGTTGATGAGGCCAGCCATCGGGATCAGCAGCTCTGCGCCGTCGATGATCTTCGTAACGGAAACCGGACCTTTGTCATCGGCAGGCAGCACGGTGATGCTTTCCAGACGCGCCAGGGTTTGCAGGAAGCCACGGTTTTCATTTACGCGACGTTCTGCATCCGCGCTGCAACCACGCAGCAGCAGCTCCAGCGGTTTGCCCGGCGCGATATTCATTTCTGCACGGATGTTACGTACCGCAACGATCGCCTGTTTCAGCCATTCGGTGTCGGCCAGTGCGGCTTCATCAACCTGAGATGCATCGTACTGCGGGAACGGCTGCAGCATGATGGTGTCGGCAGTGATACCGCAAAGTACTTTCACACGCTGCCAGATGGTTTCGGTGATGAACGGAATGATCGGATGCGCGAGGCGCAGCAGACCTTCCAGTACGGTCACCAGCGTATGGCGAGTACCGCGCAGTTCGGCTTCGGTGCCACCGTTCATTACCGGCTTAGTCAGCTCCAGATACCAGTCACAGAACTGGTTCCATGTGAACTCATACAGAATGCCTGCAGCGATATCGAAGCGGAAGCTGTCCAGCGCTTCGCGGTACGCTTTGATGGTCTGGTTGAACTCTGCCAGAATCCAGCGGTCCGCCAGCGACAGCGTCATTTCACCACCGTTGAAGCCGCAATCCTGACCTTCCGTGTTCATCAGCACAAAGCGGCTGGCGTTCCACAGCTTGTTACAGAAGTTACGGTAACCTTCCAGGCGCTTCATATCCCAGTTGATGTCACGACCGGTAGACGCCAGCGCCGCCAGGGTGAAGCGCAGGGCATCGGTGCCGTGCGGCTCAATACCGTTCGGGAACTGCTTCTCGGTGCGCTTACGGATTTTGTCCGCCAGCTGCGGCTGCATCATATTGCCGGTACGTTTCTCCAGCAGTTCCGGCAGCGAAATACCGTCAACCATATCCAGCGGGTCAATAACGTTACCCTTGGATTTGGACATCTTCTGGCCTTCGTCGTCACGAATCAGGCCGGTCATGTAAACGGTGTGGAACGGCACCTGCGGTTTGCCATTTTCATCTTTGATGAAGTGCATGGTCATCATGATCATGCGGGCAATCCAGAAGAAAATGATGTCGAAGCCGGATACCATCACGCTGGTTGGGTGGAACTGGCGCAGTGCGTCAGTGTTTTCCGGCCAGCCTAGGGTAGAGAAGGTCCACAGCGCAGAAGAGAACCAGGTGTCGAGAACGTCTTCGTCCTGACGCAGGGCAACGTCGGCACCGAGGTTATTTTCCTTGCGCACTTCTTCTTCGTTGCGGCCAACATAAACGTTACCTGCTTCGTCGTACCATGCAGGGATACGGTGACCCCACCACAGCTGACGAGAGATACACCAGTCCTGAATATCGCGCATCCAGGAGAAGTACATGTTTTCGTACTGCTTCGGTACGAACTGAATGTCGCCGTTCTCAACCGCTTCAACCGCCGGTTTCGCCAGTACATCGGCACGCACGTACCACTGGTCGGTCAGCATTGGTTCGATAACTACGCCGCCACGGTCGCCGTAAGGAACGGTCAGGTCGTGCGGTTTAATTTCTTCCAGCAGGCCGAGTGCGTCAACCGCAGCAACGACTGCTTTACGTGCAGCAAAACGCTCGAGTTTCTGGAACTCTGCCGGGATTTCGCTGGAATAAACGTCAGATTCGTTACCTTTGGTATCGAACACCTGGGCGCTTTCACGGATATCGCCGTCAAAGGTCAGGATGTTGATCATCGGCAGCGCGTGACGTTTACCCACTTCATAGTCGTTAAAGTCGTGCGCCGGAGTGATTTTCACGCAGCCGGTGCCTTTTTCCATGTCGGCGTGTTCGTCGCCAACGATCGGAATACGACGGTTAACCAGCGGTAGAATGACATATTTGCCAATCAGGTCTTTGTAACGCGGATCTTCCGGGTTAACGGCCACGCCGGTATCGCCCAACAGGGTTTCCGGACGGGTAGTCGCAACCACCAGATAATCTTTACCGTCTGCGGTTTTCGCGCCGTCAGCCAGCGGATAGCGGATGTGCCACATCGAACCTTTCGATTCGCGGTTTTCCACTTCCAGGTCAGAGATAGCGGTGCGCAGTTTCGGATCCCAGTTTACCAGGCGTTTGCCACGGTAAATCAGGTCTTCTTTATACAGACGAACGAAAACTTCTTTCACCGCATTGGACAGGCCTTCGTCCATCGTGAAGCGTTCACGCTCCCAGTCGACAGAGTTGCCGAGACGGCGCATCTGACGGGTAATGGTGCCGCCGGACTCCGCTTTCCATTCCCAGATTTTGTCGATGAAAGCTTCGCGGCCGTAGTCGTGACGGGTTTTACCTTCTTCTGCGGCAATCTTGCGCTCAACGACCATCTGGGTAGCGATCCCGGCGTGGTCAGTACCGACCTGCCACAGGGTGTTTTTGCCCTGCATGCGCTGATAGCGGATCATGGTATCCATGATGGTTTGCTGGAAGGCGTGACCCATATGCAAACTGCCGGTGACGTTCGGCGGCGGGATCATGATGCAGAAACTTTCCTGGCTTTCATCGCCATTAGGCTTAAAGTAGCCCTGCTTTTCCCAGTGCTCGTAAAGCGGCTGTTCGATATCTTGTGGGTTATATGTCTTTTCCATTATTTCCAGGTTGCCGTATTCAGGTTGAAACCAGCCACGCGGTAGGCTTTATAGCGTTCGCGCGCCAGTTGTTTCAGAGAATCTTCATAAGGAACGAAGTCTACCACTTCTGTGAAAGCGGTGGCAAAATCTGCAAAGCTTGTTCGCAGACTAATCAATATATCGCGCGGGCTGCTGCTGCGCTTTTGCGGCCAGGCGATCTCCACCGGCGCACCGCCGCGCGGTCCTTCTCCCGCTAAATTATGCGGAACAAAGCTTTCTGCCGGACGCGCCCACAGGGCTTCATCCAGCCGGTAAGCCTGCTTTTCATCTTCACAGGCGATGAGCACGCGCTTACCGCTGCGCCAACGTTCTGCGGCAATTTCACACACCAGTTGCTCAACGGCGCTTAAGCCATCGACGGTGGTGTCATTGTCCAGAAGGTAGAACGTCGCGTTTTTCATAAATGGGGCTTCTTGTGGTGGATTTAAATACGCATCAGGTATACACCGCAGCGCCTGATGCGACGCTGTTGTGTCTTATCAGGCCTACGAGTTCAGTGCTGTGTGTAGGTCGGATAAGGCGCTCACGCCGCATCCGACAATAACAGCATTGCCTGATGCGACGCTTGCGCGTCTTATCAGGCCTACGAGTTCAGTGCTGTGTAGGTCGGATAAGGCGTTCACGCCGCATCCGGCAATAACAGCCTTGCCTGACGCAATTACTCTTCGCCGTTAAACCCAGCGCGGTTTAACAGGAACTGTGCCAGCAACGCTACCGGACGACCGGTGGCGCCTTTTGCTTTACCAGAACGCCAGGCGGTACCGGCGATATCCAGGTGCGCCCAGTTGTACTTACGGGTAAAGCGTGACAGGAAGCAACCTGCGGTAATCGCCCCACCAGGACGACCGCCAATGTTCGCCATATCGGCAAAATTGGACTCCAGTTGTTCCTGATACTCGTCACCCAGCGGTAAGCGCCATGCGCGGTCACCGGATTGTTCAGACGCGGCAATCAGTTCATGGGCCAGCGGATTATGGTTCGCCATCAGACCGGTAATGTGATGACCCAGCGCGATCACGCAGGCACCGGTCAGCGTCGCCACGTCAATCACCGCTTCCGGCTCAAAACGCTCAACGTAAGTTAACACGTCGCACAGTACCAGGCGGCCTTCAGCGTCGGTATTCAGCACTTCAACGGTTTGACCGGACATGGTGGTTAACACATCGCCCGGACGATAGGCACGCCCGCCAGGCATGTTTTCGCAGCCTGCCAACACGCCGATAACGTTAATCGGCAGTTGTAGCTCCGCGACCATCCGCATCACGCCGTAAACCGCTGCCGCACCGCACATATCGTACTTCATCTCATCCATGCCTTCTGAAGGCTTGATCGAGATACCGCCGGAGTCGAAGGTTAAACCTTTACCCACCAGCACGATTGGGCGTGCATCTTCCGACGCGTTGCCTTTGTACTCAATCACCGACATCAGCGATTCGTTTTGCGAACCCTGACCGACCGCCAGATAAGAGTGCATCCCCAGCTCTTTCATCTGCTGTTCGCCGATAACGCGGGTGATGACATTCTTGCTGTAGCTGTCAGCCAGCTGGCGCGCTTGTGAAGCGAGGTAAGCGGCGTTACAGATATTCGGCGGCATATTGCCAAGATCCTTTGCTGCTTTAATCCCGGCGGCAATCGCCAGACCGTGCTGGATCGCGCGCTCACCGCTGGTCAGTTCACGGCGGGTCGGCACGTTGAACACCATTTTACGCAGCGGACGACGCGGTTCGCTCTTGTTCGTTTTCAGCTGATCGAAACTGTAGAGCGTCTCTTTTGCCGTCTCGACAGCCTGACGCACTTTCCAGTAGTTGTTACGGCCTTTAACGTGCAGTTCAGTCAGAAAGCAGACCGCTTCCATTGAGCCAGTATCATTCAGCGTATTAATGGTTTTCTGAATAACCTGCTTGTACTGCCGCTCATCCAGCTCACGTTCTTTGCCGCAACCAATAAGGAGAATTCGCTCGGAAAGTACATTCGGAACATGGTGCAGCAACAATGTCTGCCCCGGTTTTCCTTCCAGTTCGCCCCGACGTAGCAGGGCGCTGATGTACCCATCGCTGATTTTATCGAGCTGTTCTGCAATCGGAGAAAGGCGACGTGGTTCGAAGACGCCCACGACGATGCAGGCACTCCGCTGTTTCTCCGGGCTACCGCTTTTTACACTAAACTCCATGCACTACGCTCCTGAATCTTAAAGACAACGGCGGTGGCTACAGATAGAATTGCAAGCTTTCGTAACTCATGTCCGCTGTTGCGATGACTTCGTGTTAATCTTAACGTTATTACGGCATTGGCACGTCAGAACAAAATCTGAGAGGTGAATCCGTTGAGTATAATTATCTTAGCGACGATTTCGACGACTCAAGAGAATAAATGACGTTTAAGCCATGAAACAAGCTAAAATCCTGCAAAAGACGAGTTTTTACGGGCGTATTTAAAGTGATAATCATAAGATATCTGGTGCGGGAGACGCTCAAAAGCCAGCTGGCGATACTCTTCATCTTGCTTTTGATCTTCTTCTGTCAAAAGTTAGTGAGGATCCTCGGCGCAGCGGTTGACGGCGATATTCCGGCGAATCTGGTGCTCTCCCTTCTCGGGTTGGGCGTGCCGGAAATGGCGCAGCTTATCCTGCCATTAAGCCTGTTCCTCGGGCTGCTGATGACGCTGGGCAAACTGTATACCGAAAGTGAAATTACGGTAATGCATGCCTGCGGCCTGAGCAAAGCGGTTCTGGTGAAAGCGGCAATGATCCTTGCGGTATTCACGGCAATCGTCGCGGCGGTTAACGTGATGTGGGCGGGACCGTGGTCATCGCGTCATCAGGATGAAGTGTTAGCAGAAGCGAAAGCGAACCCTGGCATGGCGGCGCTGGCGCAAGGGCAATTCCAGCAAGCGACTAATGGCAGCTCGGTGCTGTTCATCGAAAGCGTTGACGGCAGCGATTTCAAAGATGTGTTCCTCGCGCAAATTCGACCAAAAGGTAATGCACGTCCTTCTGTGGTGGTGGCCGATTCCGGACATTTAACCCAGCTGCGCGACGGCTCCCAGGTCGTCACTCTCAACCAGGGAACGCGCTTCGAAGGCACTGCACTGTTACGTGATTTCCGCATTACGGATTTCCAGGATTATCAGGCGATCATTGGTCACCAGGCGGTGGCGCTCGACCCGAACGATACCGACCAGATGGACATGCGCACATTGTGGAACACTGACACCGATCGTGCTCGCGCAGAACTGAACTGGCGTATCACGTTGGTATTCACCGTGTTTATGATGGCACTTATGGTCGTACCGCTGAGCGTGGTTAACCCACGTCAGGGACGCGTACTGTCGATGCTGCCAGCCATGCTGCTGTATCTACTTTTCTTCCTGATCCAGACCTCCCTGAAATCGAACGGCGGTAAAGGTAAGCTAGACCCGACGCTGTGGATGTGGACCGTTAACCTGATTTATCTGGCTTTGGCGATTGTTCTCAACCTTTGGGACACCGTGCCGGTCCGCCGCCTGCGCGCCAGTTTTTCGCGTAAAGGAGCGGTGTGATGCAACCTTTTGGCGTACTTGACCGCTATATCGGTAAAACTATTTTCACCACCATCATGATGACACTGTTCATGCTGGTGTCGCTGTCGGGCATTATCAAATTTGTCGATCAGTTGAAAAAAGCCGGGCAGGGGAGTTACGACGCGTTAGGCGCAGGAATGTATACCTTGCTGAGCGTGCCGAAAGATGTGCAGATCTTCTTCCCGATGGCGGCTCTGCTTGGGGCGTTGCTTGGTCTTGGGATGCTGGCGCAGCGCAGCGAACTGGTGGTGATGCAGGCTTCTGGTTTTACCCGTATGCAGGTGGCGCTGTCGGTGATGAAAACCGCCATTCCGCTGGTCTTACTGACGATGGCGATTGGTGAATGGGTCGCGCCGCAGGGCGAGCAGATGGCGCGTAACTACCGTGCGCAGGCGATGTACGGCGGCTCGTTGCTCTCTACCCAGCAAGGTTTATGGGCGAAAGATGGCAACAACTTCGTCTACATTGAGCGGGTTAAAGGTGACGAAGAGTTAGGTGGCATCAGTATTTATGCCTTTAACGAGAATCGTCGTCTGCAATCCGTACGCTATGCCGCTACCGCGAAGTTTGACCCGGAACATAAAGTCTGGCGTCTGTCGCAGGTTGATGAATCTGATCTGACCAATCCGAAACAGATCACCGGTTCGCAGACGGTGAGCGGCACCTGGAAAACCAACCTCACGCCGGACAAACTGGGCGTGGTGGCGCTGGACCCGGATGCACTCTCCATCAGTGGTTTGCACAACTACGTGAAGTATCTGAAGTCGAGCGGTCAGGATGCCGGGCGTTATCAGCTCAACATGTGGAGCAAAATCTTCCAGCCGCTATCCGTGGCGGTGATGATGCTGATGGCGCTGTCGTTCATCTTTGGCCCACTGCGTAGCGTACCGATGGGTGTGCGTGTGGTCACCGGTATTAGCTTCGGTTTTGTCTTCTACGTACTGGACCAGATCTTCGGCCCGCTGACGTTGGTTTATGGCATCCCGCCGATCATCGGCGCACTGTTGCCAAGCGCTAGCTTCTTCTTAATCAGCCTGTGGCTGTTAATGAGAAAATCGTAACCGAATGAACGAATAAAGGGAGCGAAAGCTCCCTTTATTATTGTTAGCATAGTGTGCTTCGTTCATTTCTGAAAAATCATTAAAATTCAATATATTGCAGTGGTGTGGGCATAATAAGACGCGCCAGCGTCGCATCAGGCAAAGACAAATCGCACTTGGCTTACCTTTTTCTCCCCCCCAGCAAACTCCCCAACATTCCACGCACAATCTGATTCGTCACCTGGCGGGCGGCGCTTTTCGCCATTGTTTGCACAACACCATCTTTCTTCCCGCCGCGTGGTCCGGTAGTGCCGAACAAAATATCCTTCAATCCACCAAGAATGCCGTCATCTACCGCTACCTCTTTCCCTTTCGCGGGGGGATTATTTTGCTGCTCGGTGCTTGCCTGTACGCCTTTTTGCAACATCTCATAGGCGGATTCCCGGTCCACGTCATCCTCGTACTTGCCATACACCGGAGAGTGATTAATCAAGCCATTACGCTCATCTTCCGTCACCGGTCCCATCCGCGAACAAGGCGCAATCACCATCGCCCGTTCCACCACAGAAGGACTTCCTTTTGCATCGAGAAACGAGATTAACGCCTCGCCGGTCCCCAGTTCCTGGATTGCCTTTTCCGTATCAAATGCAGGGTTGGGGCGCATGGTTTGCGCCGCAGCTTTTACCGCTTTCTGATCTTTGGGCGTAAAAGCACGCAAAGCGTGTTGAACGCGATTACCGAGCTGGCCGAGCACATTATCTGGAATATCAGACGGGTTTTGCGAAACGAACCAGACGCCCACGCCTTTTGAGCGAATAAGCCTTATCACCTGCTCAATCTTATCCAGCAGTACCTGCGGGGCATCGTTAAATAGCAGATGTGCCTCGTCGAAGAAAAACACCAGTTTTGGTTTCTCCAGATCGCCCGCTTCCGGCAATTGTTCATACAACTCTGAAAGCATCCACAGCAGGCTGGCGGCGTACAGTTTCGGCATCTGATAAAGTTTCTCGGCGCTGAGGATATTGATAACGCCTTTACCGTTGGCATCGGTGCGCATCCAGTCTTTGATATCCAGCATCGGCTCACCAAAGAAGTGTGCTGCGCCTTGCTGTTCCAGCGACAACAGCCCGCGCTGGATGGCACCAACCGATGCGCTACTGATATTTCCGTACTGATTCTGGAAGGATTTGGCGTTATCGCCGATGTACTGGGTAATTGCCCGCAGATCTTTAAAGTCGAGCAGTAACAGCCCCTGATCGTCAGCAATGCGGAAAATGATATCCAGCACGCCAGATTGCACATCGTTGAGATTCAACAGTCGCGCCAGCAACAGCGGTCCCAGATCCGAAACCGTCGCCCGCACCGGATGGCCTTTCTCGCCAAAGATATCCCACACCACCACCGGATTGGCATGCGGTTGCCAATCATTGACGCCGATATTTTTAAGCCTTGCGAGCAGTTTTTCCGACGCCGTTCCTGCCTGCGCGATACCGGTCAGATCGCCTTTCACATCAGCCATAAACACCGGCACGCCGATTTCCGACAATGACTCTGCCAGTTTTTGCAGCGTAACGGTTTTACCCGTCCCCGTTGCGCCGGTAATCAGCCCGTGACGGTTCGCCATTCCCGGCAGTAAAAACAGTTCTGTGTCCGGCGTGCGGGCAATTAACAGGGGTTCGCTCATGAGATTTCCTCCAGTTTCCTGCCTGGAGTATAGGCAACGGCTGCGCACTCTTCACCGCTAAATTCAGCAGATTGCGAGACGCCTTCCAAAGAGATTTAAGTGCCGGGCGACAGGCACCCGGCAAAGAGATCAGAAGTCAGCTTTCAGAACCACGCGGTAACGCGCCTTACCGTCGCGCACATGCTTGATGGCATCGTTAATTTTCGACATCGGGAACAGTTCGGTGGTCGGCGCAACCTTGCTACGGGCGGCAAAGCGCATCAGCTTTCGCAGCTCATAAGGCGTGCCGGTAGCAGAACCAGAGATGCTGCGGTCGCCCGCAATTAACGTAAAGGCTGGAACAGACAGCGGCGTGAGAACCGCACCGACCGTATGGAAATTACCGCCATAGGTCAGCGCCTCAAAATAAGGCTGCCAGTCGAGGCTGACGTTCACAGTATTGATAATGAGATCAAACTGCCCCGACAGGGCTTTCAGTGCCTGCGGATCGCGGCTATTCACCACTTTATCGGCACCCATCGCCAGTACTTCCTGCTCTTTCGCCGGATTAGAACTAAAGGCCGTCACCTCGCATCCCATTGCGTGCAGAAGTTTTATAGCGATATGCCCCAGCCCGCCAATACCAATTACCCCAACGCGGCTGGTAGCAGTGATATGGTGCATCAACAGTGGTTTAAAGACCGTGATACCGCCGCACAACAGCGGCCCGGCGGACTCGATATCAATATTTTCTGGCAGTGGAATCACCCATTGCCAGTCCGCACGCAACTTCTCGGCAAAGCCACCGCGATTCATAATCGTCGGCACAGCACCTTGCTCGCAGTTGATCTGATTACCGCTAATACAGGCGTCGCAGTGACCACAGCTACGCGCCGTCCAGCCAATCCCGACACGCTGACCGACCTGCAAACCTTTATCCTGCGCGGCGCTCCCGAGTGCCACCACGCGCCCAATCACTTCATGCCCGGCAACCAGCGGATATTGTGAAAATCCCCATTCGTTATCGATCATCGACAGATCGGAATGGCAGATCCCGCAGTAATCCACCTGCACTTCAATATCTTGTGGCTTCAGCTCACCGGGATCGTACTCATAAACTTCCAGTTCGCCGCCCGCTTCTTTTGCGGCATAGCTTCTTATCATCGACATTTTTTGGTCCTTCTCTGGTGTTGTCTGGGAAGTGTAGAGCATGGCAGGGCGGGGTGCCTGGAGTGTGACAAAGGTTACACATCGCTGTATGCAATGCTGAAAATTTCAGCACTTAGCGAGGTGCGAGCAAGCTGGCGCTTGCATGGTGGCGTGCGACAGGTATAATTCACAACGTTTTCCGCATACCTCTTCAGTGCCGAAGTGGCGAAATCGGTAGACGCAGTTGATTCAAAATCAACCGTAGAAATACGTGCCGGTTCGAGTCCGGCCTTCGGCACCATTAGTCTTTCCAAGACCATCCGAGAAAGTCCAATTATCCCTTTAAAATCAATGCTTGAAGCAATTTTTACGTTCTGAGTTGTCCGAGATAGTCCGTTGAAATCCGGATGTCATTGGGGGCATAATTGGGGGCATCTTAACTTCGATTAGAAATGTGCCCCCAAATGAAGCTCAATGCCAGACAGGTTGAAACCGCAAAGCCAAAAGAAAAAACCTACAAAATGGCCGATGGCGGCGGTTTGTATCTTGAGGTTTCGGCCAAGGGTTCCAAATACTGGCGTATGAAATACAGACGCCCCTCTGACAAAAAAGAGGATCGCCTTGCTTTTGGTGTTTGGCCTACTGTGACGCTTGCTCAGGCAAGAGCAAAGCGCGATGAAGCTAAAAAGCTCTTAGTGCAGGGTATAGATCCGAAAACTGAACAGAAACAAGCTCAGGCCGAAAATTCGGGGGCATATACTTTCGAAACCATTGCTCGTGAATGGCATGCCAGCAACAAGCGATGGAGCGAAGACCATCGATCGCGCGTTCTTCGATACCTTGAGCTTTATATCTTCCCTCATATTGGTTCGTCCGATATTCGTCTACTCAAAACCAGCCACCTGTTAGCCCCAATTAAAAAAGTTGACGCCAGTGGAAAACACGACGTCGCTCAGCGCCTGCAACAGCGTGTAACGGCCATTATGCGTTATGCTGTACAAAACGATTACATCGACTCAAATCCGGCCAGTGATATGGCTGGTGCGTTATCTACAACCAAAGTGCGACATTACCCTGCGTTACCTTCCAGCCGGTTACCTGAGTTTCTTTCACGTCTCGCTGCATATCGTGGTCGTGTAATGACACGGATCGCAGTCGAGCTCTCCTTACTGACTTTTGTGCGTTCCAGTGAGTTACGTTTCGCGCGTTGGAATGAGTTCGACTTCGATAAAGCCCTTTGGCGCGTACCTGCAAAACGAGAGGAAATTAAGGGGGTGCGTTACTCGTATCGTGGTATGAAGATGAAAGAGGAGCATATTGTTCCGCTTAGTCGTCAGGCGATGAATTTGTTAGGCCAGTTAAAGCAGATTAGTGGTGATAGGAAACTGCTTTTCCCTGGCGATCATGACGCAACTAAGGTTATGAGTGAAAACACAGTAAACAACGCATTGCGTGCGATGGGATATGACACTAAAACCGAAGTCTGTGGGCATGGGTTTAGGACGATGGCTCGAGGGGCATTAGGGGAGTCGGGTTTGTGGAGTGATGATGCTATTGAGCGTCAATTGAGTCACTCAGAGCGTAATAATGTGCGTGCAGCTTATATCCATACTTCTGAGCATTTGGATGAACGTCGTTTAATGATGCAGTGGTGGGCAGATTATATAGATCATAATAAGATTATGTATACAACTCCGTTTGATTTTGCAAAAAAATAATTATTATTTGATATTTTTTTATTCATGATTGCGATGAAGGAAAATTTAATTTTCTCCATCGCGTTATATTTTTAATTAATTTTTAGCGGCATATTCTTTTATCCTTTTCAAAATTCTTTCTCTTGCTTCCTGAGGATATTTTTTAATATCATTGGATATTATCTGATTTGCACTATCTGCATCACCCTTTAAAGCCATTAAATAAGCCAGATAGGTTGTAAGTGTTCGTTCAGACACAACTTTTCGCCTTTTCATTTTATCTAATGAGGATAAGGCTTCCTCTAGTGTCTGTATAGACTTGAATTTTAATCCAATATCACACTTTGCGAGTAATGGATAAGGACTTTCTGGATATATTGCTATACAGTCATTTATTATGGTGATTGACTTCACTGCATCATTTTCAATTTTAGCTGAATACATTGCGTCAGCTATTTTTGCCATTTCATTTGATTGCTCTGAATCAATGCTGATTAAGGTGGTGATAATATCTTTTAACACGATATTATCTGACGCTACCCTATGCTGAGAATTTATGAGACAATTAAAATAGGCTTGACAGTGGAATTGATTGCTTCTATTTTCTTCATAGTTCTTTTTAGCATAACTTAACGCTTTATCATATTCTTCTAATTGTGTATAAACCTGAACCAATTCTCGTTTAGCTCGAGACTCAACATATGGAGCATTGATTATACTTTCAAACTGAAAAAGTGCATCAGAAAGTCTTCCGCATTTTCTGTAATAGAAACCCAATAAAAATTTATGTTCATCACCGGAAATTTTTTGAACTTCAGTTAAAAGCCTGGAATCGGATTTTTTTGCTAAAGCAAGACATAGATAGTATCTTATATCTTGTACAACACCATTATCCATGTTCTTTTCTTTTTGTAAAATTGTGTCTGCTAATGATATTACTTTTTCTAATGAACCTTTTGTATTATATAAATCTTTCATACATCTTAAATAATGCGAAGGAATAAGGTGTTTAGGATCAATATACTCATCTGATTTGAGCATTTCTTTTATGGTAAAAATATATACAGATGAGTTTGCTTCTGTTAAATCTTCATTGTTTACTATATCTTTAACAACTAAATTAAGTTTTTTATTATGCTCATCATTAATCTTAAGTCTGTTTCTTTTTATATAATCTCTTACGATATCATTTAATCTGATCATTTCACCATCAGAACCCACTAATTCGCAAATGCTTTCTGCAATCAAAGCTTCAAGGACAGGTAGATATTTGTCCTTATCAACGATTGAAAAAATAAAGTCTAATGTTATTACCTCAAATTGAGCGAGGAGTCTTATAAAGTCTAAAACCGTTTCATTGTGGGCATACCTTTGTAGCTGTATTGATGCTTTATCATTATTAAAATCTGACAGTATAGGAAGTTTATTCTCAAATGGTATTATGTTTTTATCCTTTATCAGTTCAATAGCAAACCTTACTTGTTCTGGCAAACCAGTAAGTAAGTCGCAGACGCTGCTAAAGTTGGATGGGTCTAGATCATCAATATTTTCAATTTCTAATAGTTGTGATAATAGACGCCTTCTTTCTTTTACATTAAGCTCGGGTAATTCAATGAAATAAAATCTGTCATCACGAGGCCTGTTAGCAAAGTTGACCCTGTATCTTGAGGCGATACATAATACAGGGAAATTGATGTCATTATACTCTTCAATTATCATTTTAAACCAGGGGGTTAATTCTCGCTTATAGTTTATTATACACCCATCATCTAGGAAAAATATTGTTTCTTTTGCTTTGTAAGCTTCATTTAATATGTTGGATATTATTTTTTGCTTTTCCTCAATTGTTTTTTCTGAAAGTGATAGAGCACTTTCTTTAAGATCGGTAATACCTAAATCGTTAAGTTTTAGGATAAAATCCTCAATTGACTCATTTCTGTCTAAATATATAGCATAAGGTGTGATTTGATTTTTTTGAATGTTACATTTTATTAACGCTTTAGATAAGAATGACCTTCTTCCTACACCTATTAAACCAGATGCGAAGATAACAGTTGGTTTTTTTTTAGTGTAATCGTTAATTCTCTCTTCAAATTCTTCTAGCTTATCGTTTCTTCCTACAAATAATGAGCTTATTTTGGCAAGTTTGGGGTGTTTTTGCCAAGAAATTTTGTATAGATGGTTCTTAATTCTTGAGGCTGCAGTTCTTGCGCGTGTGATGGGTTGAAGATTATAGTCTTTTCTTAACCAATCAGGTATTCTTTGGTCTTCATGATTTATACTGTTGTCAATTATTATGGGGAAAATTTTCAAAATTTTACCTTCATCGAGGAGTTTTTTTGACTCAGTTATTTCCTTTTTGACCCATTCGGACTCAAGTGCGCTGTTGGAAATAAAAAGAACAAATAACTCTGATTCTCCTAAACCCTCCATAATTTGGTCTAGTGTTCTTTCTCCTTCCTCAAAAGTAAATTCATCATATATTATGTTTTCCTTGCCAAGCCAATTAGCGACATTACGCACATAATGTTCCTTATCTTTACTTGAGTGCGATAAAAATGCCTTTATCATTTTAATACTCCTTTGGAATTATTCGTTAGCTAAGAATGAATAGACAATTCAGATTAAGATCTATAACAATTTATTTGAAACCTCAACGATTAATTAATGAGTTAATATGCTGCTGTGACATCTAACACTAAACGTGCTCAGAGATTGCGCGCAGTGCTTTCCCCGCCTCGCCCGCCCGCTTTGCGGGGCGGTTTTAATGCAGTTGCACTGACACGCTCAGGCCGTGCCGGGAATGGCGCGGTATACAGAAAATGAGGCAGGAAAACGCATGCAAAGCCATGCACCTTATCGATGCATGGCTTTTTTCAGTAAAAACAGGCGGATTTTCGGGGAGTTTTACACAGACTGACGTGATGCCAGTTGCGCACTTTTACGCGAAAAAATCATGTTCTGCGCAGGAGTGAATTTTTCACGGCTGTCATCCACCGAAGCCGCGTCAGGCCTGAATCCGATGGTCGTTAAAATGTCGCTATCCTGTGCGGAATAATTAATTTTTTCCCCCTTCGCAAGCCAGGACAGAAGGGCTTCACGCAGGGCATCTGTGGCACGCTGTATGGCACAGTTTCGGGCAATGGCCGTCAGCTCACTGTAGCCCATCAGCTCCGGTGCCAGCCCTGACACAGGAGACTCATCCTCAGACCGGCAAGCCAGGAAAAGGTCGCAGGAAAAACCGGCTTACTGTTTGTTTTTTTATATTTTACTGTTCACCTCTGTTCATCATAAGAAAAAAGATAAGTAATACAGTAAGTTAAAGGGTGAACAATCGCAGTAATGACTGTTCACCGTCTGTTCACCACTGTTCACCCGTTGATGGGCTTTTTGTGCTGTTTATTACTGTTTGTTTTTATTAATTCGCCGGGAATGAATAAGAAAAAACGATTTGTATTTCACTATAAAAATTACGAATTGCTTTAAGTGGCTTTAAATGACTTTAAGTGGAGATGAACAAAAAACACACAAGCATTGTAAGGCTGCCGGAACAAATCCCCCCTGTTGCGTCTGCTGAAAATATTCACAAAATAAAGCGCTACCCGAAGCCGGACGGACTTATCCGGTGCTGTATGGACATTAACGAGGTAGCCCGATGCAAGCTGTTTTTTCTTCCCCGTCTCCCGCCCCTGTGACGCCACTGATGCCGCTGCCGGACATCACGCAGGAGCGTTTTTTACGTCTGCCGGAAGTGATGCACCTGTGCGGCCTGTCACGCTCGACCATCTATGAACTCATCCGTAAGGGGGAATTTCCGCCGCAGGTGAGTCTTGGCGGTAAAAATGTGGCCTGGCTGCACTCTGAAGTCACCGCATGGATGGCCGGCCGCATTGCCGGACGCCAACGGGGGTATGACGCATGATGATGCCTGTTCTGCAAAAAGTCCCTTTTTCTGGCTTGCCTTTTTCCGGCATTTGCGGATATAGTTTTTCCGCTGTCGCAAAATCGGCAGCCGGGCGTAGGAACCCGTGTAACTCGAAGGCGACATATGACGCGCCATGCGTCTTTTTTTGTGTCGCAATCAACGCCACAGAGCGCCAGATTATGGTGTGGCGTGTGGTTTGCCGTGCAGGTATGATCCTGTTCGCAATCGCATGTTATGCCACTGAGTCAATGGTAGCTCAGGCGGGGCAGCCTCCGGGCTGGCCGGTATTCTTCGAGGCCGGTATTCCTACCCCCGTCTGGGCTATCGCCATCGAGCGTAGGAACTCCGGCGATAGCAGTTATTTGCTACTCGAAGGAGACTGCCTTATGGCTACAACCCTTACCCCCTCACACCCTGAATTTGTCTTTGTGTTTGCGGCTGTCCGTCGCGCAGACCGTCATCCCCGTATCTGCATGCTTCGCACCGTCGCCGGTGATGAACGCAGTGCCCGCCGTTCCCTTGTCCGTGACTATGTGCTCTCCCTTGCTGCCCGTCTGCCGGTGGTGGAGGTGTCCCGTGCGTAATAAAAAAGCCCCTCAGACCGTCTCAGCACGTCATGACGCCCGTGAACACCTCAGCATTGAGGCTTACCATAAGCTCAACCGCGCCAGCGCCGTATCCCGGTTTGTTGGGGGTGATTTGATTCACCGTGAACTCTCCGGCCTGCATCAGCTCTACATTCCGCATATTTTCAGCTACCTGAATGAAGATATTGATTTTGTGCTGAATGAGCTGAAAGCCAAAGGCCTGTGCCGCGATTTTCTCGCCCAGCAGAAAGACCGGGGAGACAGGACGCATGTTTGATTTTCCCCAGCCCGGTGAGATTTACCGTTCTGCCGGTTTTCCCGATGTGGCCGTGGTCGGCATTCTGGAAGACGGTATTCCGTGGGAAATGCCGTACCGCTGCCCGGACATTGTCTGGAACCCGTACCGCCGTAAATTCAGTATCCTTGTGCGTATCCTCGCTGACGGGCGCACCACAGACATCCCGCTGGGGCGTTTTCTGCGGGAATTTACCTGTGACCGTCCTGACCTGTTCAAACGCAGCCCCGTAAACCGGCATGCGGTACTGAAAGAAATGGCCGGAGACCCGGAATTACAGAAATGGCGGGTGAAATATCTGGATATTTACCCGCAGGAGCCTGTTCCGGCCAGCCGGGCGGCACCGGTGGCGCGGGAATGGCGGGAAATTCCCCGCACGGAGCCTGACCTGGAAATCACCCCGGATAACAGTTACCGCAATTATCTGTAATTAAAAAACGACACCCGAAAAATTAAATGTGCGTATTCGCGCAGGGATACGCACGTCTTCAGGAGACGCAGATATGCCTTATCAGTTAATGCAACCGGCACGGAATGCAGTCATCTGTCACAGGGAGGAAAACAAATGAAAACACCCTTAAACAACAGACCGAGAAAGACACTGAAGTTCAAAACACCGAA
>UMBM01040928.1_pt1 | contig 70976 bp, 78 predicted proteins | sample 1963971 | NCBI WGS metagenome assembly UMBM01 (sample SAMEA4835942, study PRJEB28245) | human gut metagenome | biome: gut microbiome; material: fecal sample | place: Denmark | collected 2008 | reverse complement strand
TGAACCGGAATGCCGAAATACGTTCAGTAAGTATTCCCGGATCGTCCCCGTTAGCGGACTTTTAATGAGAGATAAACAAAGGTGGTACCGCGGAATGTTATTTCGCCCTTGAAACGAGTGTGAAGCCGCGATACCCCATAAAATGGAAAGAGTGAGTGGGAACAAAGATTGCGCGCGGAGCACAAAATTTGTTCTTTTTTTATAATCTATAATCGAAGGAGAGGAAGCAGATGAGCAAAGAACTTGCAAAGACCTATGATCCCAAAGGTCTGGAAGACAGATTGTATCAGAAGTGGCTGGATAAGGGATATTTTCATGCCAAAGTAAATCCGGAGAAGAAACCGTTTACCATTGTGATGCCGCCTCCGAATGTTACGGGACAGCTTCATATGGGGCATGCACTGGATAATACGATGCAGGATATTCTGATTCGTTTTAAGAGAATGCAGGGCTATGAGGCGTTGTGGCAGCCGGGTACAGACCATGCGGCAATTGCCACTGAGGTGAAGGTTATCGAGATGCTGAAGAAAAAAGGCATTGATAAGGATGAGATTGGACGCGAGGAATTCCTGAAGCATTGCTGGCAGTGGAAGGAGGAATATGGAAACCGTATTGTGAGCCAGTTGAAGAAGATGGGCTCCTCCGCAGACTGGGAGCGGGAACGTTTTACCATGGATGAAGGCTGTTCTGAAGCGGTAGAAGAAGTATTTGTGAAACTGTATGAAAAAGGCTATATCTATAAAGGCTCCAGAATCATCAACTGGTGTCCGGTGTGCCAGACTTCTATTTCCGATGCGGAAGTGGAGCATGAGGATCAGGCAGGACATTTCTGGCATATTAATTATCCGATAGCAGGTGAAGAAGGAAGATTTGTGGAGATTGCAACCACGCGTCCGGAGACATTGCTGGGTGATACTGCCGTTGCGGTAAATCCGGAGGATGAGCGTTACAAAGATCTGATCGGAAAGATGTTGAAGCTTCCTTTAACCGACCGGGAGATTCCGGTGATTGCCGATGAGTATGTCGACAAAGAGTTTGGAACCGGATGTGTGAAGATTACACCGGCGCACGACCCCAACGACTTTGAGGTGGGAAAGCGTCATAATCTGGAAGAAATTACGATTATGAATGACGATGCCACGATGAATGAGAAGTGCGGCAAATATGCAGGTATGGATCGCTACGAGGCAAGAAAGGCGATGGTGGAAGATCTGGATGCGCTCGGATTGCTTGTGAAAGTAGCAGACCATGTACATGCCGTAGGTACCCACGATCGTTGCAAGTCTACGATTGAGCCTATGATCAAACCACAGTGGTTCGTGAAGATGGGGGATATGGCAAAGGCTGCAATTGAAGTATTGAAGACAGAAGATTTGAATTTTGTTCCAGAACGTTTTGACAAGACGTATCTTCACTGGCTGGAGAATATCCGTGACTGGTGTATTTCCCGTCAGTTATGGTGGGGACACCGGATTCCTGCATATTACTGTGAAGACTGCGGTGAGATTGTAGTTCAGAGAGGAGGCGCTCCGGCTAAGTGTCCGAAATGCGGAGGTACCCATCTGGAGCAGGATCCGGATACACTGGACACATGGTTCAGTTCTGCGCTCTGGCCGTTTTCAACGTTGGGCTGGCCCAGGAAAACACCGGAGCTTGAATACTTCTATCCGACCAACGTTTTGGTTACGGGATACGATATTATTTTCTTCTGGGTAATTCGTATGGTATTTTCAGGACTGGAGCAGACCGGAAAGTCTCCGTTCAAACATGTATTGATTCACGGTCTGGTACGTGATTCCCAGGGACGTAAGATGAGTAAGTCTCTTGGAAATGGAATTGATCCTCTGGAGGTTATCGACAAGTATGGTGCGGATGCTCTGCGCCTGACCTTGATTACCGGAAACGCCCCGGGCAATGACATGCGTTTTTACTGGGAGCGTGTGGAGGCAAGCCGTAACTTTGCGAATAAGGTATGGAATGCATCACGGTTCATCCTGATGAATTTGGAGAAAGCGGAAGTGCCGTCGGAGATGGATTTGGATGCACTGACAGGTGCGGACAAATGGATTTTAAGTAAGGTCAATACACTTGCCAAAGAAGTGACTGAGAATATGGAGAAATTTGAGCTTGGTATCGCAGTTCAGAAGGTATATGATTTCATCTGGGAAGAGTTCTGTGACTGGTATATTGAGATGGTGAAACCGCGTCTTTACAGTGAGACCGATACTACCAAGGCAGCAGCACTCTGGACCTTAAAGACCGTACTGGGCAATGCACTGAAGATGCTGCATCCGTATATGCCGTTTATTACAGAAGAAATTTACTGTACGCTGAATCCAGAAGAGGATTCTGTCATGATCGCATCCTGGCCGGAATGGAAGAGTGACTGGAATTTCCAGGGGGATGAGACATCTGTAGAGATCATCAAGGAGGCGGTACGTCAAATCCGCGCCGTGCGTACGCAGATGAATGTTCCTCCGAGTAAAAAGGCTACGGTTTATGTGGTTTCTGACGAGAAAAAGATTCGTGAAACTTTTGAACACGGCAAAGTGTTCTTTGCAACCTTGGGCGGGGCAAGTGAAGTCCTGGTGCAGACAGATAAGACAGGAATTGCAGATGATGCAGTTTCAGCAGTAATTCCGAATGCCACAATCTATATTCCGTTTGCGGAACTTGTGGATATTGAAAAAGAAATTGAGCGTCTGAATAAGGAAAAGGAGCGTCTGAATAAGGAAATTGCCCGTTCCAACGGAATGCTGAATAATGAAAAGTTTATCAGTAAAGCACCTGCGGCTAAAGTTCAGGAAGAGAGAGAGAAACTGGCCAATTATCAGCAGATGATGGCGCAGGTTCAGGAGCGTCTGAATCAGCTTTCTTAGAAGTGTGTTAGAAAAGAAATGTTTGGGGTTGGGTGTGGTCGGACCGGGTGGTCTGAAAAATGCCCGCCCCTTTCTGATTATGGTTTTGATGAGGAGATTTTTATGAATTTATGGAAGAAAATAAACTGGAAAAAAGCAGGTTCCTTCTGCAATCAGATTTCCATTGTGCTGCAGGCGGTCGGCTGTTGTATCTTGTATCTGGTGATCGAGGCGATCTCGCGTCATTCCCTGAGTCAGGCGTGGATATTTATGGTGGAAAGACCATGGGTATTTTTATATAATGCCTTCATGATTTTTGCGACCTTTACGATTGTATACCTGTTCCGAAGGAGAGTATTGGTACGGATGATCATAGGTGCATTCTGGTTGATTCTCGGAATGATTAATGGTGTCATTCTGGCCAATCGTGTGACCCCATTTACCGGACCGGATCTGAAATTGCTGAGTGATGCGACGAAAATCATGAATAAGTATCTATCTCCTTTGATGTTGATTGCGATTATCATTCTGCTGGGGCTTCTGTTGTTGTTTTTTGTCTGGGTGTGGTTTAAAGGACCAAAATTTCAGGGGAATATCCGGTGGTATGTGAATATTCCGCTGGTTATTGTGACTGTTGCCCTGTTCTGGGGCTCCACGCAGCTTGCGCTTCAAAAGCGTGTGCTGTCGAATTATTTTGGCAATATTGCATTTGCTTATGAGGATTATGGATATCCATACTGCCTGGCTGTTACAATTTTTGATACGGGTATTTCTGAGCCTAATGGTTATTCCAAAGAGCTGATTGATCAGATTTTGGAAAGTCAGGGGGAGGAGAAAAACAGTCAGATGGAGCAGCAGCCCAATATCCTTTTTCTGCAGTTAGAATCATTTTTTGATCCGGAACTGGTTAATTTTCTTCACATTTCGGAGGACCCGATACCGACGTTCCGTGCCTTGATGGATTCCTACAGCTCTGGCTATTTTCGTGTACCGTCCGTAGGTGCGGGTACTGCCAATACGGAATTTGAGACCATAACCGGTATGAGCCTCAGATATTTTGGACCAGGAGAATATCCTTATAAGACCATACTGACACAAACTACCTGCGAAAGCGCCCCTTATATTTTGAAAAAACTGGGTTACTCTACCCATGCGATACACAACAACGAGGCAAATTTTTATGCCAGAAAATCAGTTTTTCCAATGCTGGGATTTGATTCCTTTACTTCGGAGGAATACATGCCGGATATTTCTGACATCACTGAGACGGGATGGGTAAAAGATTACATTCTGACGGATGAAATTATAAAATGTTTGGATGCAACGGAAGGACCTGATTACGTCTATACCATATCGGTACAGGGACACGGAGATTATTCTACAGAACCGATTCTGGATGATCCTCAGATTACAGTAACCGGAGCAGAAGACCGGGAAAAAAATAATTACTCCTGGGAATACTATGTCAACCAGATTCATGAGATGGACAATTTTGTCAAAGAGTTGACGGATACACTGGCCGAGTATCCGGAACCAGTGGTTCTGGTCATGTACGGCGATCATCTGCCGACGATGGGATTGGAAACAAAGGATGTGGATAATCGTTATCTGTTCCAGACACAGTATGTTATGTGGGATAATATGGGATTGGAGAAAAAGGATAAAAATCTGTCTTCTTACCAGATGGCAGCCGAGGTTTTTGATCGTGTAGGAATTCACGACGGTACGATTTTCCGTTATCATCAGACAAGGAGAAACACAAAGAATTATCAGGTGGATCTGGAAGTCCTGCAGTATGATCTTCTTTACGGCAATCAGTACGCCTATGGCGGGGAAACTCCTTACCAGAAGACGAATATGACATTGGGGGTTCTTCCGGTTACCATGAAGGAACTAACCGAGATCGGTGAGAATGCCTACTCGATTGCGGGAGAAAACTTTACGGCATCCAGCAAATTGGAAATTAACGGAAAACTGATAGAGGACACCATATTTATCAGCAGCAACCTGCTGATGGTCCGGGATGTAGAACTAAACTTCGGTGATAAAATTGATGTGGCACAGCAGAGTAATTCTTCTACAAAACGTGTCTTGTCAAGATCTGCTGCTTTCATCTACCGGGAAGCAGCACTGCTTCCAACTCCCACACCTGAGCCCGTAGAAACCCAGACACCTCTGCCGGCATCAACGCAGACGGATGTGCCGCCAGAGCAGACTTCTGCCACGGAAAATTGACCAAAAGCCACAAAAAAAGGCAGGGAGCGTGATTTCTGTCGAAGAAAAAACACAAAAAACTATGGACATATTTTCATGCTATATTATAATGTAGATACCAGGGTCAAAAAGTTATGTGTTCCATGCTTGCATGAAAAAGCATGACTTTGGGACCCGTAAAACATGAGAAAGTAGCCCGAATAGGGCGGATTTCGAATGTTTTTAGGATTGCGGAAGCATGAAATGCGGAGCAATCCGTATATCATAGGGGGCAAAATACCTTTTGTCCCCAACATCTAATGTAACTTAGAGCGTGTCCGAAAATTCATTCTTGCAATCTGCACGTTCTGGTAAGTGTAAAAGAAGTTTGAAGATTGCAGAATGAAATTTGGACCGGGAAAAAGTGGTGAGAATTGTGAATTATACGGAAGCGACTCATTATATAGAAGAAATACCAAAGTTTACGACAAAGAACCCGCCGGAGCATACAAAAGAGTTGCTGCGGCGGATGGGAAACCCGCAGAAGGGGATGAAGATCATCCATGTGGCGGGAACCAATGGAAAAGGCAGTGTCTGTGCTTATTTGAACTCCATGTTGATGAAGGGTGGATATAGCTGTGGGTTATTTACATCCCCCCATTTGATTAGGATTAATGAGCGGTATATGATTAATGGGGAGAGCGTGAGTGATGATCTGTTTCTGGAAGCGTTTGACGAGACAAAGAAAGTTGTGGATGCTTACATAGCGGAAGGAAGTGATCATCCCAGTTATTTTGAAATGCTGTTTTTGATGGGGATGTATATCTTCAGAAAGAGGCAGGTGGATTATGTGATTCTGGAGACAGGGCTGGGCGGAAGACTGGATGCGACCAATGTAGTTGAGAATCCTCTGGCATGTATTATTACTTCTATCAGCAGAGACCACACAGAATATCTGGGAGATACTATCCTTGAGATTGCGGGGGAAAAGGCTGGAATTATTAAGCCAGGCGTTCCGGTAATTTATGACGGGCACAGAAAGGATGCAGCGGAAGTAATTGCTGTAAGGGCGGAAGAACTTCACAGTCCTGCCTTTGCACTGTGTCCAGAGATGTATACACTGCGGACAAATACAAGAGAAGGAATTACGTTTGAATTCCGGTATGACGGAGAGCCTCCGGTAACTTTAAAAATTCCTTATATTGCGGCTTATCAGATGATGAATGCATCATTGGCATATTTTACTATGCGGAATCTGAAGCGGATTCACGGGATTCCTGCTGAAGTTTTGATACAGGGGATTGAGGAGACTGTGTGGCCCTGCAGAATGGAGACTGTTCTTCCGGGAGTGATCATTGACGGCGCCCACAATGAAGATGGAGTTGCCCGGTTTGTAGAGACGGCACGCCATTTTGCGAAAGAAAATGAGATCACGATTTTATTTTCGGCAGTGAGTGACAAACGTTATCCGGACATGATCCGGGAGATTGCAAAAGGAATCCGGCCGGACAGAGTTGTGACGACTCAGATTTCCGGAGAGAGGGTTGTTCCAGCCGGGGAACTGGCACAGTTGTTTGAACAGGCGGGATGCAGGGAAGTGCAGGCAGAGCCGGAGGTGGCAAAGGCATTTGAAAGCGCTTATGCCGGGAAAAAAGAGGGCATGTTATTTTGCGTAGGCTCCCTGTATCTTGCAGGGGAACTGAAAGAGTATATCAACAGGAGAAAACCATGATTAACTACGAAGAAGAATTAAAGAAATTTAAACCTTTGCTGGATGTAGATGAAGTGGAAAGTGCCATTTACAGCCGGGATCTGACGGATGTGATTGATATTCTGAAGGAGATGCTGAAGACACGTAGTGACCAGACAGTAAAGGAGCAGGAAACCATATGAACTGTATGAATTGCGGAGCTGTGGTTCAGAATACAGATGTGTGTCAGGAGTGTGGATTTGATCTGGGTGTTCAGAGAAAGTCCTTTCAGTTATCTGTCCTGTATTACAATCAGGGGTTGGAAAAAGCGGAAATCCGGGACTTATCCGGGGCAATAGACCTGTTGAAACGCAGCCTGAAATTTAACAAACTGAATATACCAGCCAGAAATCTGCTGGGATTGGTGTACTTTGAGACCGGAGAAGCAGTAGCGGCATTAAGCGAGTGGATTATCAGCAAGAATATTATGCCCGAGCAGAATGTTGCAGCAGAATATATTCAGAAGCTTCAGGCAGAGCCGGCCAAGCTGGATATGATTAATCAGACAATAAAGAAGTACAACACGGCATTGAAATGTTGTAAAGAGGGCAATGAGGATGTTGCTGCAATTCAGTTGAAAAAGATTCTGAGTCAGAATCCCAAACTGATTAAGGGTTATCATTTGCTGGCACTAATTTATCTGAAGCGGGAAGAGTATGAGAAAGCCCGGAAGATCTTGAAAAAGGCGATACGGATTGATAAGACCAATTCCACGTCGCTGCGTTTTCTGAAAGAAGTAGATGAACAGACCGGCACGGTGACCAGTCTGGAGCCGAGAAAGTTTTTCCGTTCCAGAAAAGAGGAAGCTTCTTCCGATGACGTGCCGGAAAGTATGATGGTGATTCAGCCGCCGACCTTCCGGGAAACTTCAGTTGCCGCCACGCTTCTGAACATAGGTCTGGGATTGGCTGTCGGAGGACTTGTAGTGTGGTTTCTGGTAGTTCCGTCCTTAAAGCAGGGAATTAACCGCAGTGCAAATGAAAAGATCGTGGAATACAGCAATACGATGGCAAGTCAGGAGACCCAGATCACAGAGTTAAAAGGGCAGATTGAAGAATCCAATAATACCGTTGCTTCAGCCAGGCAGCAGATTGATGAGGCCAATGAAAAAGCGATGGTATATGAGAATCTGATGAAAGCCTATATTGCATACAGCGAAGAAAATTATGAGCAGGCGGCGAACGCCATGGAAGGGATGAACACGGAGCTGCTTTCTGTGAATGCGAAAGAGGTGTATAATCTGATTTATCAGGATATACGGACAACCATGTTTAACCAATTGGTATCCGATGGTCAGGAAGCTTTTGACAATGAGGACTTTGTTACCGCAATTGATAAGTTGACAAAGGCGAAGGAAATTAATGATCAGGATTATACCGTTCTGAATCTGTTGGCACATTCTTATCGTTACAAAGGAGATAAGGATCAGGCGATTGTGCATTTTCAGGAGATTGTGGACAAGTTCCCGTCCAGCAGAAGGGCTACCAGTGCTCAGAATTTTATTAATCAGTTAAACGGGGAAGAAGGAGATGATTCGAATGTGCCTTCCGGTGACAACCGCGGCAGCCGTGATACACAGGAAAATCAGAGAAGAAACGAAGACGATACTACCGGACAGACGGGCAATGATCCTCAGAATGAGGGAGGACAGGAACCTCTGGAACCGCTGGGTGAAGAATAATCACAGAAGAGAAACCTCCAAATCGGGGATACGTATATGATACGTATCCCCGATTTGTGTCTCGGTTGAATCGTGCAGGGAGAATTTCGCAATCGCCTGTTGAGAATATAGAAGTGAAAGGAATCGTAGATATGGAAGAATTATTTCAGGTAAAAGGGAACATACTAACAATCAGAATACCGGAGGAATTGGATCATCACAGTGCGGAGGCGATCCGCGAGGGATCAGAGAGAATTCTGGAAAATCAGACGATTCGTCAGATTATCTTTGATTTTCGCCGGACACAGTTTATGGATAGTTCCGGAATCGGTATGCTGATGGGAAGGTATCGGAGCATGAATCAGATGGGAGGGAGTGTGGTGGCGGTACATGTAAAAGAGCGTGTGGCTAAGATTCTTCAATTATCGGGGATTTACAAAGTAATTCCTGTTGAACCGGAAAAATCATGGACTTAGAGTGGAGTTTTAACAGAGGAATAGAGGAGAATAAGGAGGTTATAAGTAAGAATGGAAAACACCAATGAAATGACAATCGAATTTGACAGCCGCTCTTGTAATGAGGGATTTGCGAGAGTGGCAGTAGCGGCATTTTGTACACAGTTAAATCCCACATTGGAAGAGGTAGCAGATCTGAAGACTGCAGTATCGGAAGCAATTACCAATGCCATTATTCATGCCTATGATGAAGGAGTACATAAGATCCGGATTGAATGCCGGATTGTAGAACATGATCTGTATGTGACTGTTATCGACTATGGTAAAGGAATTGCAGATATTTCCAAAGCTATGGAACCACTTTTTACAACCAGGCCGGAACTGGAGCGCTCCGGGATGGGATTTGCATTTATGGAGGCATTCATGGATGAAATTACGGTTGTGTCTGAACCTGGAGTGGGAACACAGGTGCATATGAGAAAAAATGTCGGCTGCGGACGCAGTCCGTTTGAATAGGAGGCCTGCATGGATCAAACCCTTATGCTGATTGAAAAGGCACTTGCGGGGGATAAAGCGGCCAGAGAAGTACTGGTAGAACAGAATATGGGACTGGTTTACAGCGTGGTACGGCGGTTTAAAAACCGGGGCGTTGAGATGGAGGATCTGATACAGATCGGATGTGTGGGACTTCTGAAGGCGATTGATAAGTTTGATGTTTCGTATGACGTGAAGTTTTCCACCTATGCGGTCCCTATGATAACGGGAGAAATTAAGCGCTTTTTAAGAGATGATGGTATGATCAAGGTCAGCCGGTCTTTAAAGGAAGCGTCATGGAAAGCATATGCGGCACGGGAAAGTCTGGAGAGGAAGCTGGGACGTGAGCCAAGTCTGAACGAAATTGCAGAGGAGATTCAGGTATCGGTGGAAGAACTGGCGCTGGCACTGGATGCGAGTGCAGAGGTGGAGTCCCTGCATAAAGTAATCTATCAGGGAGAGGGGAATGATATTTCTTTGATGGATCGGATTGAAGAGCCGGTCAGTCAGGGAGAACTTCTGCTGAACCGGATGCTCCTTGAAGAGATTCTCCAGACACTGGAACCAAAGGAACGGCAGATTATTTATCTGCGCTATTTTTGTGAAAAGACCCAGTCGGATATTGCAAAAATGCTGAGTATTTCACAGGTTCAGGTGTCCAGAATGGAAAAGAGGATTTTAAAGAAACTAAGAGGTGAACTTTGAATAGTTCTTGAAATTTCTGCCATACTAAGCTTAAAACGTATCTGACGGTAATTTCTGTCTTCGACAGGGAAGGTTTGGTACGCTTGGATACCGATCAGTGATAAGGAAAGTGGTAAAAATGAGAGATGTACTTTATATTCAGACGGACAAAAACATGAAAGTGGTGAAGGAAGAGGTTCTGTTGGGTGAGATTGCAAAATTAAGCTGTTCCAATGCGAAAGTACTTGCGCGTAATCAGATCCGCAGAGTCACTTCGTTTCCGAAGGGGAAATACGGAAGATATGTATTGTCAGCGACGGATCTGATCCGGGAAATCGAGAAAGCGGAGGAAAATGTATACATCACACACATCGGGGAACCTACTTTTGTATTGACGTATGAGAATCCAAACAGCAAAAATCAGGCGGTCAGTTGGCTGAAGGTGTTGTTGGTCAGTCTGGTTACCTTTTTTGGAACAGGATTTTCGATTATGACGTTTAATACGGATGTGGATGTGAGTAAGCTATTTGGGAATATCTATCAGATGTTTACCGGAAATGCTTCCAACGGGTTTACTGTTCTGGAAATTACGTATTCCATCGGAATCGGGATCGGAGTTGTCTTCTACTTTAATCATTTCGGCAGACGAAAACTTACTCAGGACCCTACACCTATGGAAGTACAGATGCGTTTGTATGAGGAAGATGTAGATACAACCATTATAGAGGAAGAGGAGCGGGGAGGACAAGGTTCATGCTGCAGCAATTCTTGATGGGGGCGCTGGGGCTGATGGCCGGATTCGTGGCAGCAAGCGGTGTGGTTGCATTTATCATCAGTATCGGAATCGTTCCGCGCTATGCAGGAATCACAAAAACAGCAGACCAGGTCAGGTGGTACGAAGATTGTTGTATCCTGGGAGCTGTTCTGGGGAACCTGCTCTATCTTTGGAATGGACGTCTGCCTTTTGGAACAGCAGGGGTTGCCGTATTTGGTTTATTTGCAGGCATTTATCTTGGGAGCTGGATCATTGCCCTGGGCGAGGTCGTGGATATTTTTGCCATCATCGCACGGCGGATCGGGCTGACCAGAGGGCTGGGTGCAATTATTCTTTGTATGGCTGCGGGGAAAATCCTCGGTTCTCTGCTCTACTTTTATCTGGGATGGGCGCCTTAAAAAGAATTAGGCGATTGCGAAACTCTTTCGGAGTCGCAATTACGAATCTCTAAGTCGACTCCGGAAGAGTTTCGCAATCGCCTATTAAAAAGAATAACAGAAGGGAGAGAAACATGGGAAGCATAAAGAACGAAGATAAGAAAAAGGAGTATGAACAATATGTAAATCAGATTACCCCGAAAAATAATTTATTTGTACAGATGTTAAAAGCTTTTGTGATTGGGGGACTTATCTGCGTATTGGGTCAGGGAATCCTGAATTTTTGTAAAGGACTTGGCTTGGATAAGGAGACTGCAGGCAGCTGGTGTTCACTGACACTGATTTTTCTAAGTGCATTGTTTACCGGTTTGAATCTTTATCAGAAACTGGTTAGTTTTGGAGGAGCCGGTGCATTGGTTCCGATCACAGGATTTGCCAATTCTGTAGCCGCTCCGGCAATTGAATATCAGAAAGAAGGGCAGGTATTTGGGATTGGATGTAAAATTTTTACGATAGCAGGTCCGGTGATCCTTTACGGCACACTTGCCTCCTGGATTACAGGGCTTTTATATTGGGTGCTTCAAATGGCAGGAATTTACTGGGGCTGATGAAGAGGGAAAAAGTGAGTTTGTAGGAATTTCAAAAGAAATAAAGAAAAGTTGACATTGACGAATGGAAATACCAACATTATGATAAGAAAAAGTGGCCGGATAATCCCGATTCGGAGGTATCCGGCCACCTTTGAGTATAAAGATAAGAATGAGGTATGGCATATTATGAAAACAGCAAAACAATGGAAAGACTGTTATGCAAGTCAGGAATTTCAGGAACGTTATACCTATGATGGTACAGATCTTGGCATGACATGTACAGAAGAAGGAACCAGTTTTCTTTTGTGGAGTCCCTTTGCGGAGGCGGTGACGCTGAATCTGTACGGGGACGGCGGTGACAGCCCTGCCAATCAGCAGATTCCCATGAGGAAGGAGAAAAGGGGAGTATGGGTGTATCGTACAACGGAATTCCTGCATGGCGTATATTATGATTATGAGCTTGTGATAGAGGGGGAAAAGAGGATTTCTGCAGATCCCTATGCGAAGGCGTGCGGAATCAATGGAAAGCGCAGTATGGTCATTGACCTGAGAAAGACAGATCCGGATGGATGGCTCGAAGATCAGCCACCGGCACCGCAAAAGGAAACAATTGTATATGAACTTCATGTAAAGGAATTTTCCTGGGATCAGGCAGGTGGCTTTCCGGAGGAGAGCCGGGGAAAATATCGGGCATTTCTCTGTGAGGATACCACACTTGAAGGGAAGGGTGTCCATCCGACGGGAATTCCTTATCTGAAGGAACTGGGAGTAACCCATGTGCAATTGATGCCGGTATACGATTATGGTTCCGTGGATGAGGCCGGACAACCGGATGCATTTAACTGGGGATATGACCCTGTAAACTACAACGTGCCGGAGGGTTCTTATGCAACAGATGCTTCCCGTGGGGAGGTACGGGTGCGTGAGTTGAAGGAGATGATCCAGTCCCTTCACCGGAATGGGTTCCGGGTTATCATGGATGTGGTTTATAACCATACATATTCTTTGGACTCCTGGTTCCAGAGAGTTGTACCCTGGTATTATTACCGGGTACATGAGGACGGCAGGCCGGCAAATGGTTCTGCCTGCGGAAATGATGTGGCAAGCGAACGCCCCATGTGCGGGAATTATATTCTCCAGTCCGTCTTGTATTGGGCGGAAGAATATCATATGGATGGATTTCGCTTTGATCTGATGGGACTTCTGGATGTGGAGTTGATGAACCGGATTCGGGCAGCGTTGGATGAACGTTATGGAAAAGGAGAGAAGATTCTGTATGGGGAACCCTGGGCGGCTGCAGAGACGGCAATGGAAAACGGGGCCGTACCGGCATTGAAAATCAATGTAGGACAGTTGGATGAGAATATCGGTATTTTCTGTGACAATACGAGAGATGCGGTGAAAGGCTCGGTTTTTGAACGGAAAGAACCTGGATTTGTAAATGGCGGAACAGGATTGGAGGATGCCGTTTTGAACAGCGTGAAGGCATGGTGTAAAACCCAGAGAAAAGAACTGGGGATCAAGGCGCCCTCTCAGGTGGTCACTTACGTATCAGCCCATGATAATCAGACATTATGGGATAAACTGACAGACACGGTTTTAGATGAGGAGCTTAGAAAAAGTGTATATCGTCTGGCAGCAGGAGTTTATATGACCTGTCAGGGAAATCTTTTTTTTCTGTCCGGAGAAGAATTTGCAAGGACGAAGGATGGAGAAGATAATACGTATAACGCGCCCATTCGCCTGAACCGCCTGGACTGGAGAAAGGCATGGCAGGAGGAAAAACTGGTAACGTATTATAGAGGGTTGATTGCGCTGCGGAAACATCTCCCGGGATTGTGTGATAAATCGGCGGATGCCGGGAAGCGGATCTTTGGACAGTGGAAAGAAGAGGGAATCGTCGGTTTCCTTGTGGATAACCGTTCCGAGGAAGAAGTTGTTTTGTGGGAAACACTTATGATTGTGTATAATAGTAGAATGACTGGTGCAAAAATTGTTCTTCCGAAAGGGGAATGGGAGGTTCTGGCAGATGCGGAAAATACGTTCCGTTGGCAGCACCCACAAGCAGTAGCAGAACATGTACAGGCAGCTCCGGTCAGTGTACTGATTCTGGGAAAAAGGAGAAATTGAGCAAAACGATGAAGTGGATTTATGGAAAACAGGATTTTAAGACGTTGGAGCGGGGACAGGAAAATTGCTACCTGATGACAAATGGATTGGGCGGATTTTCATCCATGACGATAACCGGTTCTGTCTCGAGAAATGATCATGCTTTTCTGATGGCATGTATTCAGGCGCCGAATCACCGATATAATATGGTACACAGACTTCAGGAGCGGCTGAAAATCGGGAAGCAGGATGCGGCAGAGGAATACGAGATTTCCAGTCAGGAATTTGCAGACGGACAAAAGGAAAATGGCTATGAATATCTGACTTCCTTTACTTATGAGGACACACCGGTCTGGAGATATCAGGTAAGAGGTGTGGAGATTCGAAAAGAAGCAGGTATGAAGCAGGGAGCCAATACAGCAGCAGTGCGTTATGAAATCAGAAATATCAGTAGAACAGTCTGTAGGCTGAGCGTTACTCCATTTCTCCAATTTACAAAAAAGGGCAGCGAATTGCAAATGGGGCAGGAATTTAAGAGAACCGGCAATAAGATTGAAAGTGAAGGACTTGCATTATATTTCCGCACAAACGGAGAGGTTATGGAAATTCCAGAGAAGGCGGAGACTTATTACTATAGCTATGATGCCTGTGACGGAAGGAGGGAGACGGGTATTGCCAAAGCGAACCATGAGATTTCCCTGTGTGTAAAGCCGGGACAGACAGAAGCGTTGGAAATCATCTATGAGATGGAGCCGGGGGATGAAAGTGCCGGGGAGATCATCTGCGAAGTGAAAAAATACCGGAAGAATCTGACAGACAGGGCAGGGCTGCAATCGGAGATGGCAAATGTTCTGGTAAAAAGTGCAGCGCAGTTTATCTCAAAGCGTGAGTCTACCGATGGAAAGACGATTCTCGCAGGGTTTCCTTTCTTTGAGGACTGGGGAAGGGATACGATGATTGCTTTGCCTGGTATCTGCATTTCGACCGGACAGTATGAGACTGCAAAGCAGATTCTCAGAACGTTTGCAGTAAATGAAAAGGATGGTCTGATGCCGAATCTGTTTCCGGAAGGCAAAAATGAACCGATGTATAATACCGTGGATGCGGCGCTTTTGTTTATCAATTGTGTTTATTTGTATTATGAATCGGCAAAGGATGCAGAGTTTGTGAAAGAGATGTATCCGGTAATGCAGCGAATTATGAAAGGATATCAAACAGGGACGCATTTTGGAATCCGGATGGATGAAGATGGGCTGATTCAGGCGGGAGAAGGGCTTGCACAGGTTACCTGGATGGATGTCCGGGTTGGCGACATTCTTCCGACTCCCCGTCATGGGAAGCCGGTGGAGATCAATGCGTATTGGTATAACGCGCTTTGTATTATGGAACAGTTTGCAGTTTTATTGCATGAGGAAGGGGAGACGTACCGCAGGTTGGCAGGTAAGGTGAAACATGAATTTGCAGAGAAGTTTTGGATGGAAGAAAAAAGTTGCCTGAAAGACCTTGTTTCCGGAACAGATGCGGACATGCAGATCCGATGCAACCAGATTTGGGCGGTGTCTATGCCCTTCACCATGCTTGAGCGGGAAAAGGAACGCCGAATTGTGCAGACGGTGTTTGAAAAGCTCTATACCCCTTATGGGCTTCGGACGCTGGAACAGGAGGATAAAGAGTTTCATCCTGTCTATGGTGGAGCAATGATGGAGCGGGACCTGGCATATCATCAGGGTACCGTCTGGACATTTCCGCTGGGTGGTTATTATCTGGCTTATCTGAAGGTTCATGATTACAGTGAAAAGGCAAAGGAAGTCGTAAAGGAGCAGATGGAAGTGCTGGAAAGTGCAATGCGGGAGGGATGTATTGGACAACTGCCGGAGATTTATGATGGAAAGAATCCGACTTCGTCAAGAGGGTGTTTTGCACAGGCATGGAGTGTGGGAGAAATCCTGCGGGTATATGAGAAAATAGAAAAGTAGCGGGCAGTCGATCTGTATAATTTCTGGAAAATTTCAGATACTATGTTCAGCCATAGAATTCGAAAAGCAAGAAGTCTGGCTGCCGGAGTGTGTCTCCGGCTTCAGACTTCTTGTTTTTTGAATCCGGGAACAGTTAAGAAAGGTGGAATTATGCAGACATGAGCCAGATGAGAGGAAAACAAAGTACACAGTTTGAGAGAGCTGTCTATATTCTGGGAGCTGCTTCTGTCGTTGGGCAGAAAGAAGGGGAAGGGCCGCTTGGCTCTAATTTTGATAAAATAGAACAGGACCCCATGTTCGGACAGAAGAGCTGGGAGGAAGCCGAGAGTCAGATGCAGGTGGAAGCTGCAAAACTCGCACTGGAAAAATGCGGGCTGAAAGCAGAGGACATTCGTATGATATTTGCCGGAGATCTTTTAGCACAGTCTATCGCATCCTGTTTTGGTCTGGTGGACCTGAACTGTCCGCTTTATGGATTGTTTGGAGCGTGCTCGACGATGGGAGAAGCATTGTCCCTTGGAGCGATGGCGGTTGCCGGAGGGTATGCAAAATATGTCCTTTCTATGACTTCCAGCCATTTTGCCAGTGTGGAAAAGGAATTCCGGTTTCCGCTTTCTTACGGAAATCAACGTCCGCCGTCTTCAAGCTGGACAGTTACGGGCAGCGGAGCATGCATTGTGTCAGCGGAAAAAAGCCGGGTAAAAATCAGCGGAATCACTTCGGGAAAAATTGTAGATTACGGTCTGAAAGATTCTCAGAATATGGGGGGCTGTATGGCTCCGGCGGCAGTTGATACGATTTCCCAGAATCTGATGGACTTTAACCGGAGACCGGAGGATTATGACAAGATTATCACGGGAGATCTGGGCAGTATAGGAAAAGAGATTTTACTGGAGCTGTTGAAACAGAAGGGATATGACATCGGGGACCGTTATCTGGACTGCGGAATGATGATTTTTGATCCGAATACGCAGGATACCAATGCCGGAGGAAGCGGCTGCGGGTGTGCGGCATCTGTTTTAGCATCCACATTACTTCCGAAGCTGGAGTCCGGCGAATGGAAGCGGATTCTTTTTGTACCTACAGGTGCACTTATGTCTAAGGTCAGCTTCTTTGAGGGACAGTCAGTTCCGGGAATTGCCCAGGGTGTTGTGCTGGAACACGCAGGAAAGGAGTAGAAGGATGGATTATTTGAACGCTTTCTGGGTTGGAGGTTTGATTTGTGCGCTCTGTCAGATTTTGCTGGAAAAGACGAAGATGATGCCAGGAAGAGTGATGGTGCTTTTGGTCTGCAGCGGTGCGTTGTTGAGCTTTCTGAATATCTATGAATCTTTGGCGCAATATGCCGGAGCAGGTGCAAGTGTTCCGTTACTTGGGTTTGGGCATCTTTTGTTTAAAGGGGTAAAAAGAGCAATTGCCCAGAGAGGAATCCTGGGGATTTTTACGGGAGGTCTGGAAGCAAGTGCAGCGGGCATCAGCGGTGCTTTGATTTTTGGTTATCTGGCAAGTTTGGTATTTAAGCCTAAGATGAAAGATTGAGAAAAGGAAATTCCAGCGGCAGTGTGGACTGTAAGAGAATGGTAACAGATGTTGAATGGTTACAGAAATGTTACAGTTGCACTTTTGGCGGGACGATAGTATAATGAGAACAAAATGAAATTTTTTGAGTACTGTATCAATGATCTGCGGAGTATTGGTACAGTACATTCGATTGTAAAGGATGGGAATTAGATGTTGCACGAATACTCCAGAACAGAACTGCTGATTGGTGAGGAAGGGTTGCTAAAACTTTCGAAGGCCAGAGTTGCGATCTTTGGAATCGGAGGCGTGGGTTCCTATGTGGCGGAGGCACTTGCACGCAGCGGTGTGGGAAATCTGGTTCTGGTGGATCACGACAGAGTGTCACTTACCAATCTGAATCGACAGATTATAGCACTGCATTCCACGGTTGGAAAGCTGAAGACAGAAGTTGCGAAAGATAGAATCCGGGATATCAATTCTGATATTGTGGTGCATACTTACGAGACATTTTATAGTTCGGATACGGCGCATCTCTTTGATTTTAATGGTTATGATTATGTGGTGGATGCGGTAGATACGGTATCAGCAAAGTTATTGCTGATTGAACGGGCGAAGGCGGCGAAGACGCCTGTGATTTCCTGCATGGGTACAGGGAATAAGCTGGACCCGTCAAAATTTGAAATCTGTGATATTTCCAAGACCAGTGTATGTCCGTTGGCAAAGGTGATGCGGCAGGAACTGCGGAAACGCAGGATTAAGAAGGTCAAGGTTCTCTATTCCAGAGAGATCCCGATTAAGGTCCCTCTGAATCCGGAGGATACAAAAGGAAGCGCACATCGTCCTGCACCAGGGAGTATTGCGTTCGTTCCCAGTGTTGCAGGTCTTATGATTGCCGGAGAAGTAGTGAGAGAATTGATTGAATAGGAAATGAGGTTTAAGGTGGATAGAGTCAGTAAACGATTTTACGAAATAGTAGGAGAAGAGCATGTAAGAGAACAGGAGCCGATGAAGAAGCATACTACATTTCGTGTAGGCGGTCCGGCCCGATATTATGTCTGTCCTCATAGCGTTCAGGAGATACAGCAGGTGATACGGATTTGCCGGGAAGAAGCCCTGCCCCTTTTTGTTTTGGGCAACGGAAGCAATTTGCTGGTCAGCGATTCAGGGTATGAGGGTGTCATACTTCAGCTGTTCCGGAACTATAATGATATCGTAGTGGAAGAAAATGAGATACGTGCACAGGCAGGGGCGTTGCTTTCACAGATTGCCAATAAGGCGCTGGAGCATGGGCTCGGCGGTTTTGAATTTGCAGCCGGGATTCCGGGAACGCTGGGTGGTGCAGCAGTGATGAATGCGGGAGCTTACGGCGGCGAAATGAAGCAGGTATTGAAGCAGGTTGTGATTATAGACCGCGAGGGGGAAGTCAGAACGCTTCAGGCAGAAGAACTGCATCTGGGATACCGTTCCAGTATAATAAAAGAAAAGGATTACATCGTTCTGGAAGCTGTCATTTCACTGGAAGAGAAGAAAAAAGAAGCGATACAGGCATTGATGGAAGAATTGCGCCGGAAGCGGACAGAGAAACAACCCCTTGAATATCCCAGTGCCGGCAGTACCTTCAAACGTCCGGAAGGGTATTTTGCAGGAAAGCTGATTATGGATGCAGGGCTTCGCGGTTACAGTGTTGGCGGTGCATGTGTTTCAGAAAAGCACTGCGGATTTGTGATTAATAAGGGTGGTGCAACTGCAGAGGAAGTTTACCGATTGATGCAGGAGGTACGGAACGTTGTTCATGAGAAATTTGATGTCTGGCTTGAACCGGAGGTAAAGCTTCTCGGAACATTCTGACGGAGGAGAGTATGGAACCAATACATTTTGTGATTGTGACCGGCATGTCGGGCGCTGGAAAAAGTACGGCGTTGAAGATGTTGGAGGATGCCGGATATTTCTGTGTGGATAATCTGCCGATCTTATTGGTAGATAAATTTGCACAGCTTACTATGGATGGGGAAGAGGGCAGGATTCAGCGGGTTGCTCTGGGGATTGACATCCGCAGCGGTCAGGTGTTGAAGGATCTGCAGGCGGTATTGGAGCGCATGAGTATGAGAGGAATTGAATATGAGATTCTGTTTCTGGATGCTGCTGATGAGATTCTGGTGAAGCGTTATAAAGAAACAAGGCGTAATCACCCACTGGCAGGAAATGGGCGGGTGGATCATGGGATTCATCTGGAACGTGAGCGACTGGCCTTTTTGAAGAAACAGGCGGATTACATAATAGATACGAGCCAGCTCCTTACCCGGGAACTGAAAGCGGAACTGGATAAGATTTTTGTCAGGGATCAGGCATTTAAAAATCTGATTATTTCAATTTTGTCTTTTGGGTTTAAATATGGGATCCCTTCGGATTCGGATCTGGTTTTTGATGTACGTTTTCTTCCAAATCCCTATTATATAGATGGGATGCGTGCTATGAGCGGACTGGATGCTCCGGTGCGGGATTATGTCATGGGATTTGATACGGCGCAGGTGTTTGCGGATAAACTGGAGGATATGATACGGTTTCTGATTCCGAACTATATAGCAGAAGGCAAGAATCAGCTTGTGATTGCTGTGGGATGCACAGGCGGAAAACACAGGTCTGTGACGTTGGCGCAGGAACTCTACCGGCGTCTGGAAGAGGGGGAAGGATATGGTATCAGGGTGGAGCATCGGGATATCGAAAAGGATGCATATCGAAAAAGGAGTTAGGAAATGTCTTTTTCCAGCGATGTAAAAGAAGAACTGTCCAGACAGGTGCCGAGTGCCCGGCATTGTCAGATTGCAGAGGTGGCAGCGATTGTCAGCTTCTGCGGACATGTGAAAATCACAGCTTTGAATCGTTTTTCCATACGCATTCAGACAGAAAATGTCTGGGTTGCAAGAAAGTTCTTTACTTTATTGCGAAAAACATTTAAGATAGATACAGAAATTGCGGTTCGCCGCAGTAACAATCAAAAGAAATCAAGAACATATGTAATTGCAGTATTGACACATGATGAGGCAATTCGGATTCTGCAGGCATCGAAACTTTTAAATGGTGAGATGGAAGTTGAAGAGAACCTTTCTTTGAAACATAACCCGATCGTTCAGAAAGATTGCTGTCGCCGTGCATTTCTTCGGGGGGCATTTCTGGCAGCAGGTTCTATCAGTGATCCGAATCGGTTTTACCATTTTGAAATTGTGTGTGCCACGTATCATAAAGCAGAACAACTAAAAACGTTGATCTGCGGTTTTGAGCTTGATGCCAAAATTGTAAAACGTAAGAAGTATTATGTTGTTTACGTGAAAGAGGGATCTCAGATTGTATCACTTTTGGGGCTCATGGAAGCAAATGTTTCATTGATGAATCTTGAGAACGTCAGGATTTTGAAGGAGATGCGCAATCATGTGAACCGGAAAGTGAACTGTGAAACTGCGAATATTAATAAGACTGTGAATGCGGCAGTCAAGCAGATTGAGGATATCAAATATATCCGGGATCATGTGGGATTTTCTGAGCTTTCAGAAGGACTTGGAGAAATTGCAGAATTGCGGCTTCAATACCCGGAAGCGACATTGAAGGAATTAGGGATGATGCTGAATCCTTCAGTTGGGAAATCGGGGGTAAACCATAGATTAAGAAAGTTAAGCAGCATTGCGGAAGAGTTAAGAGGAAACAAGGAGGAGAATTGTTATGATTAAGAAACCAATTACCATTGAACTTGCAACAGGTATGGAAGCAAGACCGATTGCATTGCTTGTTCAGGTGGCCAGCCAGTTTAACAGCGATATCTATCTGGAAACTCCGGGCAAGAGAGTGAATGCCAAGAGTATTATGGGAATGATGGCGCTTGGTCTGGATACGGGTGAAGAAGTTACGATTGTTACGAGCGGTGCGGATGAAGAAGAGGCAATTAAGAGCGTTGAAGCATATCTGACGAATAAATAGCGGGAAGGCGGATGTTTTTGAACATCCGCCTTTGTTGGGTTAATCCATATATTACAACGTGTCTGCTGGATTTACGTTCTGCCGGCTTTGGTAAAGAGAAACGGATAAATGACTAAAATCCAGAAAACGATTACAAAATAGCGGAAGTATGCGCAGGGCATCGTTTCCGGAAGAAGTGCTTTCAGTCCGAACTCAATGACCGCGGTTACAAGCAGTCCTATAAGGAAACGAAAGAATTTAGCTTTTGATGTTGCAGGCGCAGTAAAATTCAGGTAACGGCGTTCCAGATAGAAACCAATAGCGAAGGCCAGACCGGCCCCGCATGCCTTGCAGCAATCCATAGCATTGTTGATCGTCAGAACTCCCGATTTTACAAGAAAGAGATCATAAAAAACCAGTACGACCGTAAGAACAGATAAAACCAGAGAAATGACAAAATCCAGATTTCGGTTGGAGTCGAGATTTTTCCAGAGGATATATACCAGGCTGCTTAGTAAAAAAGTTACTGCCATGGAAACGAATACATCTTTGGGGGTATGAACACCGAGATACATTCGGGAAAAGCCTATGAGGAAAAAGGCAAAGATGCATAGCAGCCGAAGGGCAGTGCGGCGGCATTGGAAGGCCAGTGTGGGGAAGAAGGCAGTTCCGCTTTGGGTATGACCGCTGGGAAAAGAATAGCCGGTTGCACCGGGAACGGCAGATTTTACGGGTTCAAAGGAGGAATCCAAAATCCAGGGCCGCGGGATCCGGAAAGTGATTTTCAGACCTTGTATAGCAAGACCGGACAAAAAATAAGAAAATCCAAGTTTGTAGGCCAGACTTTTATTACTGCACCAAAAGAGCCAGCAGATGACAGCAATAACAAAAAGCTCCTGAGCGATGTAAGTGATGGATTGAAAGACAAAATTCCCCATAGGGGTACGATATTCGGCTAAAAGACGTAAAAAATCCATAATAATCCTCCTGTTGTTATTGAAGGTATCTGGTTCGGAACCAGTATGTATAGAGATACTCAAATCCCAGAGAATGGTAGAGATTTACTGCCGGCGTATTTCCTTTGACAACCTGGAGATAGGCATTGCCGGCGCCCTTTTTCATACCCTGCTGCAAAATAGCAGAGCAGATGGCTCTGCCATAGCCGCGTCCACGGTAAGCGGGATGAACATGGATGGCGTAAAGGCCGATATAATCCCGGTCCAGAATTCCCAGTCCGGTTGCTATAATTTCTCCCTGATCCTGAATTGAGGCACAGATGGTTTCTTTTGGAATTGCCCGATACATGGAGGGGACAATCATTTTGTGCATTACATTCGTTGTGCCTTTCAGTGCGAACAGACTGTCGATCCAGCTTGGAGGGATAAAACTGCTGAGGCTGACAAAGGATTCGGGCTCCGGGAGGGTCAGACTGGAAAGATGCATGGTCATAACTTCTGTGGTGTGTTGGACAACATAGCCGCGTCTGGAAAGCATTTTATCAAAAGAGGATGAAACCAATGGGCTGATCTTGAAAATTGCAGGAGTTCCCCAACGGTGGTAGATGGATTCGCAGTAATCAATTTTGGTATCAAGAGGAAGTGTTGAGGTTCCAATCTGCTCCACACTGTTCGTACGGTGCGTATAAAAATAAGAAAAACGCAGAATCCATCCGTCATATAATTGCATCTGGTGAGAAGGCCACGCATTCAGAGACAGATCCTCGATTGTTTTTATCATAGTATCCATTCGTGTATTTCCTTTAAAATAATATTTTGACGCTTATGATACACGGATTGTTCTGTATTTTATGCTCCCGCAATCCTAAAACACCTCAAATCCGCTCATGTTTCTACGAAAAATGGCTGCTTTCCGGTGCTTTTCGTGTCCCAAAGTCATGCTTTTTCATGCAAGCATGACTTTGGGACACTTGTATCATATTTTCCTTTTAGTATAAGGGAATTGGAAAAAGGATTCAAGAGGGGCAACTGGATTCTTGCATATTTTTCTAAAACGCGCTATAATAAAAAAAGTTATGGAGTGAATAAAACCAAGGAGAGTTATTAGATGGCTAAATTTTTTCGATTTATTGTGAATCTATGTATTATATGCTTCCTGTTGATCGGGGTGGCGTTGATTGCTCCTCAGTTTATGGGGGTAACAACGGTTGTTGTGGATGAGGAAATTACAGATACGGACTTAGATATGGGTGTTGTTGTGTATGGGAAGGCAGTGTCTCTTAGAAAACTTGAGGTTGGCGATAAACTGCTGCGTGCTACCAATACCTCTGTATATGTTTCCAGAATTACGGAAGCAGATTCTGCCAGTGGCAAATACACGGTGGTGGGAAAAGACGGAACTTTAGAAAATATGACTTTGCGCGGCACGGCAGAGAAGGTACTTGTGACAATTCCGTTTATCGGTTACGTGTCGATTGCAATGCAGACCTTTGAAGGCAGGATTATTCTCGGTCTGGTATTGGCGCTGTTGGTTATTTTGTTTATTCTTTCTGAAATCTGGAAGAGCAGTGAGGATGAGGAGGAATACAGCGAAGCAGAAGAAGGGGAAGCGGAACTGACCAGAAGTGAGAAGAAGGCGCGCAGGAAAGAGGAAAAACGCAGGAAAAAGATGGAAAAGAAAGGTCTTCTGGAGAATGAGGATGGCTTGAATGATGAAGAGACAGGCGCCGGGGAGAATGAGTCGGCAACAGAAGGATTTTCTGATTTTTCTTATGAGCAGGATGGAGAATCTCAGGAATTAATTCTGGAATCTTTGGATGAGATTGAGGAGATAGCAGAGGAAGAGACAGCGGAAAGTCCAATAGAAGAGGAGCAGGAGTTCGGAGAGGAACCGACAGAATCTTCGGAAGAGGACGAATTTGCAGAGGCACTTCAGGCAGCGTTGGAGGGGATGGTGGATAAGAAACCTGACAGTATGTCTGATGTGAAGGCGGCAGAGGAAGAAGAGACTGAGACAATGGTGGAAGAAGAACCAGTGGTTTCAAATGAGGCAAGAATTCTTGCTATTCCGACAGTAACTGCTGAGGAATTGCTGGAAAAGGCGGTTGCTGATGGTGATCAGCCTAAGATTGTAGAAGATGAAGAAGATGGAATAACCTTTATTGACTATTCAGATGTATTGTAAGATACCATATATAATAGGAAGAAAGGGATGAGAATATGGTTGGATGACTGGAGAGACCAGTTGCCAACCATATTTTTTGAGGAAAATTATGAAAAACCCTTGCAATATGCGTAGAAATCATGTATAATGGCAACTGTTGTGACATTGATAGCGTTGAAGCGAGAGGTTGCTGTCGATACAGGCAGGTTTTCCGTGGAGCGAATGTCAAGTTATGAAACTGGCGACAAGTCACTGTATACAAAGAGAATAGTCCACCGAGAGTGGAAACAACGTGTGAAAGTTCAGGACACACACGGAGAAGTGTACAGTCACCGCTTGTCGTACTCGAAAAGTGCGAATAAGGAGGCGACTTTTTTTATGGCAAGTCAAGTAATGAGAATCACATTGAAAGCTTACGAGCATCAGTTAGTAGATGCATCCGCAGCAAAAATCATCGAAACTGTAAAGAAGAATGGAGCACAGGTGAGTGGTCCGGTACCACTTCCGACAAAGAAGGAAGTAGTTACAATCTTAAGAGCGGTACACAAATACAAAGATTCCCGCGAACAGTTCGAGCAGAGAACTCATAAGAGACTGATTGATATCATCGCACCGACACAGAAGACGGTAGATGCTTTATCAAGACTGGAAATGCCGGCCGGTGTTTACATCGACATCAAGATGAAAAACAAATAGGCTGAGGGTGAACCGATCTTCCAGTAATAACAAAGATATCCTAAGTTATATTGATATAGAAGTAACACACATTCGAGGAATCAACATCCCGACAGGGTCATAGTGTTCCACTTATATCAACTGTGCTAGGATGAACTCCGCGAAATGCGGTGTTCCGCTGTAGAACAACAGGAGGTAAAAAAGAATGAAGAAAGCAATTTTAGCTACAAAAGTTGGAATGACTCAGATCTTCAACGAAGACGGAACAGTAATTCCGGTAACTGTATTGCAGGCTGGTCCTTGCGTAGTAACACAGGTTAAGACACAGGAAAATGACGGATACAGTGCAGTACAGGTTGGCTTTGGCGACAAGAGAGAGAAACTTGTGAATAAGCCGATGAAAGGTCAGTTTGACAAAGCTGGTGTATCTTACAAGAGATTCTTAAAAGAGTTTAAGTTTGAAGATGCAGAGAGCTACGAATTAGGACAGGAAATCAAAGCCGATATCTTTGCAGCAGGTGACAAGATTGATGCAACTGCTATTTCCAAAGGTAAAGGATTTCAGGGTGCCATCAAGAGACATAACCAGTCCAGAGGACCTATGGCTCACGGCTCCAAATATCACCGTCATGCAGGTTCCAATGGTGCATGTTCCGATCCGAGTAAGGTATTCAAAGGAAAGAAAATGCCGGGACATATGGGACACAAGAGAATCACGATCCAGAATCTGGAAGTTGTCCGTGTAGATGCTGAGAACAATCTGCTTCTGGTAAAAGGCTCTGTACCAGGACCTAAGAAATCATTAGTAACGATTAAAGAAACTGTGAAAACTATAAAATAAGCTTTTATAGGAAAGGAGGAACACACAGATGTCAAACGTATCTGTTTATAATATGGAAGGCAAAGAAGTTGGCACAATGGAACTGAATGACGCTGTATTTGGTGTTGAAATCAAAGAACATCTGGTACATCGTGCAGTAGTGCTTCAACTTGCAAATAATCGTCAGGGAACACAGAAAGCTAAGACACGTTCCGAAGTGAGCGGCGGCGGAAGAAAGCCTTGGAGACAGAAAGGAACTGGTCATGCAAGACAGGGTTCAACAAGAGCTCCACAGTGGACAGGCGGCGGCGTTGTATTCGCTCCGGTTCCAAGAGACTACTCCTTCAAGATGAATAAGAAAGAGAAGAGAGCAGCTCTGAAGTCCGTACTGACAAGCAAAGTTCAGGATAACAAATTCATCGTACTGGATGAACTGAAACTGAACGAAGTTAAGACAAAAGAGATGAAAAAAGTATTAGACAACTTGAAAGTTGAAAAAGCAATCGTGGTTGTTGGAAATGATACAGACAATGTCGTATTATCAGCAAGAAATATTCCTGGTGTTATTACAACAACTGTGAATACACTGAACGTATATGATCTGCTGAAATACAACACCGTAATCGCAACAAAGACAGGTGTTGCATCCATCGAGGAGGTGTACGCATAATGGCAAGTATTCAGTACTATGATGTAATCTTAAAACCGATCGTAACTGAGAAAAGTATGAACGCTATGGGCGAGAAAAAATACACATTCTTAGTACATCCGGAAGCAAATAAAACTCAGATTAAAGAAGCTGTTGAAAAAATGTTCGAAGGAACAAAAGTAAAAAGCGTAAACACCATGAACCTGGACGGCAAGAAAAAACGCCGCGGTATGGTAGTCGGCAGAACAGCTAAGACAAAAAAAGCCATTGTTGCTCTGACAGAAGACAGCAAGGATATCGAGATTTTTGAGGGACTGTAAGCCGAAAGCAACTTAATGAAATCAAGCCGAAGGCGCAGATTGAATTTAGTGCGAGGCTGTTCCCGAACCTTAATGAGCGCTTGCGCGAATTTAGTTGAGGGAACATACCTGTCCGTGTCATTACCTAAGCACATGTAAAGTGCGATAACAAACATTTGAAAGGAGAAACAGTAATGGGAATCAAAAGCTTTAACCCATATACACCTTCCAGAAGACATATGACTTCCTCTGATTTCTCAGAAATCACAAAGTCCACACCGGAGAAATCTCTGGTAGTGTCTCTGAAGAAAAACTCTGGACGTAACAATCAGGGTAAAATTACAGTAAGACACCGCGGAGGCGGAAGCAGAAGAAAATACAGAATCATCGACTTCAAGAGAAGAAAAGATGATGTTCCGGCATATGTAAAATCTATCGAATATGATCCGAACAGAACAGCAAATATTGCTCTGATCTGTTATGTAGACGGAGAAAAATCTTATATCCTTGCACCGGAAGGATTAAAAGTAGGCATGAAGATTATGAATGGTCCGAACGCAGAAGTTCGTCCAGGAAACTGCCTGCCGCTGTCTCAGATTCCGGTTGGTACTATGGTACACAATATTGAGATGCACCTTGGAAAAGGTGGACAGTTGGTTCGTTCCGCTGGTAACGGCGCACAGCTTATGGCAAAAGAGGGCAAATATGCAACCTTGAGACTGCCGTCTGGTGAGATGAGAATGGTTCCGATCGAGTGCCGTGCAACGGTAGGAGTTGTTGGAAACGGAGAGCACAGCCTGATCAATATCGGTAAAGCAGGACGTAAACGTCATATGGGTATCCGCCCGACAGTACGTGGTTCTGTTATGAACCCGAATGACCATCCGCATGGTGGTGGTGAAGGTAAGACAGGTATCGGTCGTCCAGGTCCATGTACACCTTGGGGCAAACCTGCTCTTGGCTTGAAGACAAGAAAGAAAAACAAGCAGTCCAATAAGCTCATCGTAAGAAGAAGAGATGGTAAAGCGTTAGCTAAATAAAGGAGGTTACACGAATGGCTCGTTCACTGAAAAAAGGACCATTTGCAGATGCTAGTTTACTGAAAAAAGTAGATGCTGCAAACGCATCCGGAGATAAAACAGTTATTAAGACATGGTCACGTCGTTCCACAATCTTCCCAACATTCGTAGGACACACAATTGCTGTTCACGATGGAAGAAAACACGTACCGGTATATGTTACAGAAGATATGGTTGGACATAAACTCGGAGAGTTCGTGGCAACCAGAACCTATAGAGGACACGGAAAAGACGAGAAGAGATCTGGTGTTCGCTAGTATAACAGTTTCGAATGAAAGGAGGCCTACTAATCATGGCTAAAGGACATAGAAGTCAGATTAAGAGAGCAAGAAATGAAGTGAAAGATACAAGACCTTCAGCAAAACTGTCATACGCTAGAATGTCAGTTCAGAAGGCTTGCTATGTGTTAGATGCAATCCGTGGTAAAGATGTTGAGACTGCACTCGGCATCCTGGCCTATAACCCGAGATATGCTTCCAGCGTGATCAAGAAATTGTTGGAATCCGCTGTTGCAAATGCTGAGAACAACAACGGACTGAGCAGAGAGAACCTGTATGTAGCTGAGTGCTATGCAAACAAGGCACCAACTATGAAGAGAATTAAGCCGAGAGCACAGGGTAGAGCATATCGTATCGAAAAGAGAAACAGTCATATCTCTATCGTGTTGGATGAAAGATAAGGAGGGCAATCATGGGACAGAAAGTTAACCCACATGGCATCAGAGTCGGAATCATCAAAGATTGGGATTCCAAATGGTATGCAGAAGGCGACTTCGCTGATTATTTAGTTGAAGATTACAACATCAGAACATTTCTGAAAAAGAAATTATACAGCGCAGGTGTTTCCAAGATTGAAATCGAAAGAGCATCTGACAGAGTGAAGGTTATCATTTACACAGCAAAACCTGGTATCGTAATCGGTAAGGGCGGCGCTGAAATTGAGAAAGTAAAAGCTGAACTGAAAAATTATACAGATAAGAAACTGATTGTGGATATCAAAGAAGTGAAGAGACCTGATCGTGATGCTCAGTTAGTAGCTGAGAACATCGCACTTCAGCTTGAAAATCGTATCTCTTTCCGTCGTGCTATGAAATCTACGATGCAGAGAACAATGAGAGCAGGAGCAAAGGGAATCAAAACATCAGTATCCGGTCGTCTTGGTGGAGCAGATATGGCTCGTACAGAGTTCTACAGCGAAGGTACTATTCCGCTGCAGACACTGCGTGCAGATATCGATTATGGTTTCGCTGAAGCAGACACAACATACGGCAAAGTTGGCGTAAAAGCTTGGGTCTACAATGGCGAAGTACTTCCAACCAAAGGAGCTAAGGAAGGGAGCGATAAATAATTATGTTAATGCCAAAGAGAGTAAAACGTCGTAAACAATTCCGTGGATCCATGAAAGGAAAAGCCTTAAGAGGCAACAAGATCAGTAATGGAGAATTTGGTTTGGTAGCAACCGAACCTTGCTGGATCAGATCCAATCAGATCGAGGCAGCCCGTATTGCCATGACCCGTTATATCAAACGTGGCGGTAAAGTTTGGATTAAGATCTTTCCAGATAAACCAGTAACAGCAAAACCAGCAGAAACTCGTATGGGTTCCGGTAAGGGAGCTCTTGAATACTGGGTAGCAGTTGTAAAACCAGGCCGTGTAATGTTCGAAATCGCAGGTGTACCGGAAGAGACAGCTCGTGAAGCATTACGTCTTGCTATGCATAAGTTACCATGTAAATGTAAAATTGTTTCTCGTGCAGACTTAGAAGGCGGTGATAACAGTGAAAATTAATAAGTATGTAGAAGATTTAAAGACAAAATCAGCTGCAGAATTAAGTGATGAATTAGTAGCTGCTAAGAAGGAACTCTTTAACCTGAGATTCCAGAATGCAACCAATCAATTGGACAATACGAGCAGAATCAAAGAGGTTCGCAAGAATATTGCCAGAATTCAGACTGTGATTGCTGAGAAAGCAAAAGCAGCGCAGTAGGCATTCGGACTTAAGGAGTTCTTGAATAAGGTTTAAGAAGAGCTTCTTTATGAAAGCGAAAGGAGAACAGGAAATCGTGGAAGAAAGAAATCTTAGAAAAACACGTGTCGGTAAAGTTGTCAGCGATAAGATGGATAAGACAATCGTTGTAGCGATCGAAGACCACGTAAAACATCCGCTTTACAAGAAGATTGTAAAGAAGACATATAAATTAAAAGCACACGACGAAAACAACGAGTGCAAGATTGGCGATACCGTTAAGGTTATGGAAACCAGACCGCTGTCCAAGGATAAGAGATGGAGACTGGTTCAGATTGTAGAGAAAGCTAAATAAGGAGGATACTAGCATGATTCAGCAGGAAAGCAGATTGAAAGTCGCTGATAATACTGGTGCAAAGGAAATCCTCTGCATTCGCGTTATGGGCGGCTCTACCAGAAGATATGCGAACATCGGTGATGTAATCGTTGCTACGGTCAAAGATGCAACACCAGGTGGTGTTGTTAAAAAGGGTGACGTTGTAAAGGCAGTTGTTGTCCGCAGCGTAAAAGGTGCACATCGTAAAGATGGTTCTTATATCAAATTTGATGAGAATGCAGCCGTTATCATCAAAGATGACAAGACTCCAAGAGGAACTCGTATTTTTGGGCCAGTAGCCAGAGAGCTTCGTGAGAAACAGTTTATGAAGATTGTTTCTTTAGCTCCGGAAGTATTATAGGAGGTCAACCATGGCAGTTAAGATTAAAAAAGGTGATACTGTAAAAGTAATCGCCGGAAAAGATAAAGATAAAGAAGGAAAAGTCCTTTCCGTAAAAGACGGAAGAGTAATCGTTGAAGGCGTTAACATGATTACAAAGCATACAAAACCTTCTATGGCCAATCAGCAGGGCGGTATCATTACCAAGGAAGCTCCTATTGATATTTCTAATGTAATGTACCTGCACAAAGGTCAGGTTACCAGAATCGGTTATAAGATGGATGGTGACAAAAAAGTTCGTGTAGCCAAGAAAACCGGCGACGTTATCGATTAAGAAAGAGAGGAGGCATAAACAGTGAGTAGATTACAGGATACCTACAAGAACGAAATCGTCGATGCGATGATGAAGAAGTTTGAATATAAGAACATTATGGAAGTGCCGAAACTCGCAAAGATTGTAATCAATATGGGCGTTGGTGAGGCAAAAGAAAATGCAAAAGTATTAGACGCAGCAGTAAGTGATCTGGAGACGATCACAGGTCAGAAGGCCGTTCTTACCAGAGCAAAAAATTCTGTTGCTAACTTTAAAATCAGAGAGGGTATGCCGATTGGCTGTAAAGTTACCTTGAGAGGCGAAAGAATGTACGAGTTCGCAGATCGTCTGATCAACTTGGCACTGCCACGTGTACGTGACTTCCGTGGTGTTAACCCGAATGCATTCGATGGAAGAGGAAACTACGCTCTTGGAATCAAAGAGCAGTTGATTTTCCCGGAAATCGAGTACGACAAAGTTGATAAAGTCCGCGGTATGGATATCATCTTCGTTACAACCGCTAAGACTGATGAAGAAGCTCGTGAATTATTGACACAGTTCAATATGCCGTTCGCTAAATAAGGAGGAAGTTATTCATGGCTAAGACAGCAATGAAAATCAAACAGCAGCGTAAGCAGAAATTCTCCACAAGAGAATACAATCGCTGCAGAATCTGTGGACGTCCACATGCATACCTGAGAAAATACGGAATTTGCAGAATCTGCTTCCGTGAGTTAGCATACAAAGGCCAGATTCCGGGTGTTAAAAAGGCAAGCTGGTAAGAATAGGAAAGGAGGACATATCCATCATGACAATGAGTGATCCAATCGCAGATATGCTTACAAGAATCCGTAATGCAAATACTGCTAAACATGATACTGTAGATGTTCCGGCATCTAAGATGAAAATTGCTATTGCTGACATTCTTGTAAAAGAAGGTTATATTGCAAAATATGATCTGATTGACGAGGGCAGCTTTAAGACCATCCATATTACACTGAAATATGGTGCAGATAAGAACGAAAAGATTATTACAGGATTAAAGAGAATCTCCAAACCAGGTCTTCGTATCTACGTAGGCAAAGAGGAACTTCCAAAAGTTCTCGGTGGTTTAGGAATCGCAATCCTTTCCACAAACCAGGGTGTTATCACAGATAAAGAAGCACGTAAGCTTCAGGTCGGCGGAGAAGTTCTGGCATTTGTTTGGTAATTAGCAGCAACTGAAAACAGAAGGGAACGCAAGCGTCCCTTCCGAAAATTTAAGTTATAGGAGGAAATTTGGTATGTCACGTATAGGAAGACTGCCAGTTGTTGTTCCGGCAGGTGTAACTGTTGAGATCAAAGAGAACAACGACGTTACTGTAAAGGGACCGAAAGGAACACTTCAGAAAGTACTTCCGGCAGAGATGGAAATCAAACTGGAAGACAATCATGTAATCGTTACCAGACCAAACGATTTAAAGAAAATGAAATCTTTACACGGTTTGACAAGAACTTTGATCCACAACATGGTTGTTGGTGTAAGCGAAGGCTATCAGAAGGTTCTGGAAGTAAACGGTGTAGGTTATAAAGCTGCAAAACAGGGCAAGAAATTAGTATTATCATTAGGTTACTCTCATCCGGTAGAGATGGAGGATCCGGAAGGATTGGAATCCACCGTAGACGGAAACAAGATTACCGTAAAAGGTATTGACAAAGAAAAAGTTGGCCAGTACGCTGCTGAAATCAGAGATAAGAGAAGACCTGAGCCTTATAAAGGTAAAGGTATTAAGTATGCTGACGAAGTTATCAGACGTAAAGTTGGTAAGACTGGTAAGAAATAAATAAGGAGAGTGTGAAAATGATTAGTAAAGTATCAAGAGCGCAAGTTCGCCAGAAAAAGCATAGAAGAATGCGTAATCATATCGCGGGTACTGCCGAGAGACCACGTCTTTGTGTGTTCCGAAGCAATAATCATATGTATGCGCAGATTATCGATGATACAGTTGGACGTACTTTAGTTTCAGCTTCTACTCTTCAGAAAGATGTAAAAGCAGAATTAGAGAAAACCAATGACGTTGCGGCAGCAGCATATTTAGGAACTGTAATCGGTAAGAAAGCCGTTGAAGCAGGTATTACAGAAGTTGTCTTTGACAGAGGCGGTTTCATATATCAGGGTAAAATTCAGGCATTAGCAGACGCAGCCCGTGAGGCTGGTCTGGTATTCTAGGAAAGGAAGGAAAAGAACACATGAGACATACAATCATTGATGCCAGCCAGTTAGAGTTGGAAGAGAAAGTTGTTTCCATCAAGCGTGTTACCAAGGTTGTTAAAGGTGGTCGTAACTTCCGTTTCACTGCTTTAGTAGTTGTTGGAGATCACAACGGACATGTTGGTGCAGGACTTGGAAAGGCAACAGAAATTCCGGAAGCGATCCGCAAAGGAAAAGAAGATGCCATGAAGAAACTGGTAACCGTAGCAAGAGACGAGTATAACAGTATTACACATGATTTTGTAGGCAAGTTCGGAAGCTCTGAAGTGCTTCTGAAGAGAGCTCCGGAAGGTACCGGTGTTATCGCCGGAGGTCCGGCACGTGCCGTAATCGAGTTAGCTGGAATCAAAAATATCCGTACTAAGTCTTTAGGCTCAAACAACAAGCAGAACGTAGTTCTTGCAACAATTGAAGGATTAAGTCAGTTAAAGACTCCGGAAGAAGTAGCAAAACTTCGTGGCAAATCTGTTGATGAGATTCTGGCTTAAGGGAGGATTGAAAAATGGCAGATAAATTAAAAGTAACATTAGTAAAGTCTACAATCGGTGCTATACCGAAACATAGAAAAACAGTTGAAGCATTGGGCTTGAAGAAACTTAACAAAACAGTAGAACTTCCTGATAATGCAGCCGTTCGCGGTATGGTAAAACAGGTTTGTCACTTAGTTAAAGTTGAAGAAGCGTAAATAAAAGGAAAACTGTTCGGACGTTCCGGCATTTGCCGGGAGCCGGGCAGAATCATTAAAGGAGGTACCAGAATGGATTTATCAAATTTACAGCCTGCTGAAGGTTCCAGACAGAGCGATAATTTCCGTCGTGGACGTGGTCATGGTTCAGGTAATGGTAAAACAGCTGGTAAGGGACATAAGGGACAGAAAGCTCGTTCCGGAGCACCCAGACCAGGTTTTGAAGGTGGTCAGATGCCTTTGTACAGACGTCTTCCTAAGAGAGGTTTCACAAACAGAAACACGAAGGAGATCGTTGGTATCAATGTAAGCGCGTTAGAGAGATTTGAGGATGGAACTGAAGTGACCGTTCAGGCATTAGTTGAAAGCGGTGTTGTTTCCAACCCGAAAGATGGTGTTAAGATTTTAGGTAATGGTGAAATTTCCAAGAAACTTACAGTGAAAGTGAACGCCTTCAGTGAGAGCGCAAAAGCAAAAATTGAAGCGGCAGGTGGAACAGCCGAGGTGATCTAATGTTTAAAACATTAAGAGATGCATTTAAAATCAAAGAAGTACGCAGAAAGATTTTATATGTTATTATGATGCTGGCAGTGATCCGTCTTGGATCACAGTTGCCGGTGCCTGGTGTTGATACTCAGTTCTTTGCAAATTTCTTTGCAAATAATACAAATGATGCATTCAATTTCCTGAATGCATTTACAGGCGGCGGATTTGACAATTTTTCAATCTTTGCGCTTAGTATTACACCGTATATTACGTCTTCAATCATTATCCAGCTTCTGACAATCGCGATTCCAAAACTGGAAGAGATGCAGAGAGACGGTGAGGATGGAAGAAAGAAACTGACAGCAATTACGCGTTATGTTACAGTTGCGCTGGCTCTGTTTGAGTCAATTGCAATGGCAATTGGATTTGGTAACAGAGGTCTGATTACAGAAATGACATTTATCAATGTTACGATTGTTGTTGCTGCATTGACAGCCGGATCAGCCTTTCTTATGTGGGTTGGAGAGCAGATTAACGATAAGGGTATCGGAAATGGTATTTCCATGGTCCTGTTAATCAATATCCTTTCCAGAATCCCAAGTGATATGGTTACTTTGTTTGAGAACTTCATCAAAGGTCAGACCATTGCAAAAGGTGTACTGCGTGGAGTAATTATTCTTGCAATTATTCTTGCAGTTACAGTATTTGTTCTGATTCTGAATGGTGCAGAGCGCAGAATTCCGGTTCAGTATTCTAAGAAAATGCAGGGAAGAAAGATGGTTGGCGGTCAGTCTTCCAATATTCCGCTGAAGGTTAATACCGCAGGCGTTATTCCGATTATCTTTGCTTCTTCCATTATGTCATTCCCAGGAATTATTGCTTCTTTCGCAGGAAAGAGCAACGTTGGCGGATGGGGCGGAAGGGTTCTGTCTATCCTGAATTCCAGCAACTGGTTTGACAGAGCTGATATGGTAAATACCGTTGGTCTGATTCTCTATGTGATATTGGTTATTTTCTTTGCTTATTTTTATACTTCGATTACTTTCAATCCATTGGAAGTTGCGGACAATATGAAAAAGCAGGGTGGATTTATTCCAGGTATCCGTCCGGGAAAAGCTACGGTTGATTATCTGAATTCCATTTTAGGCTATGTTATTTTTATAGGTGCTGCAGGTCTTACGATTGTCGCAGTCATCCCATTTTTCTTCAATGGAATGTTCAAGGCAAACGTATCATTCGGCGGTACATCCCTTATCATTATTGTATCAGTAATTCTGGAGACACTCAAACAGATTGAATCCATGATGCTTGTACGTAATTATAAAGGATTCTTGAACGATTAAGAGCGATGAGAAGAGGTTGTGGCGATTTTTTCGTCACAACCTTTCAGCGTTTCTGTATTTCTGAAAAAAGTATTGATTCCATACCTGTTTTGCTATTATAATAGCATCAGAAGCCTGCATGGGAAATATAGGCAGGACAGAGTATAGGGAGAAGGAGAATATGTTATGAAGATTATTATGTTAGGAGCACCAGGCGCAGGAAAAGGAACTCAGGCGAAGAAAATAGCGGAGAAGTATCAGATTCCGCATATTTCTACCGGCGATATTTTCCGTGCAAATATTAAGAATGGCACAGAGTTAGGCAAAAAGGCGAAAGAATATATGGATCAGGGCCTGCTGGTTCCGGATGAATTAACCTGTGATCTGGTTGTTGACCGCATTTCACAACCGGATGCATCCAATGGCTATGTACTGGATGGTTTTCCAAGAACCATTCCTCAGGCAGAGGCACTTACCAATGCGCTGAATGTACGTGGAGAGAAGATTGATTATGCGGTGAACGTAGAGGTACCGGATGAGAATATTGTGAATCGTATGTCCGGACGCCGTGCGTGTCTGGCTTGTGGAGCAACGTATCATGTAGAGTATAATGCACCGAAGGCAGAAGGATTTTGTGATTCCTGCGGTAAGGATCTGGTGCTGCGGGATGATGATAAACCGGAGACTGTGAAGAAGCGTCTCGATGTTTATCATGCACAGACACAGCCATTGATCGAGTATTATCAGGCAGCCGGTGCATTGGTGGAAGTCGATGGAACACAGGATATCAATGTTGTGTTTGATGACATTGTGAAGATTTTAGGAGCATAAAGAATATGTCTGTATCAATTAAAACTGCCAGAGAGATTGAACTTATGCGTCATGCCGGTATGTTGCTTGAAAAGGTTCATGATGAACTTGCAAATGCACTGAAACCGGGGATGTCTACTTGGGAGATTGACCATCTGGGAGAAGAAATCATCCGCAGCTTCGGCTGTGTGCCTAATTTTTTGCATTACAATGGATATCCCGCATCCATCTGCGTTTCTGTGAATGATGAGGTGGTGCACGGGATACCAAATAAGCGTCATATCCTGAAAGAGGGTGACATCGTCAGCCTGGATGCAGGGCTCATCTATAAGGGGTACCATTCGGATGCAGCCCGTACCCATGCAGTAGGTGAGATCAGTAAAGAGGCGGCACAATTAATTAAAGTCACGAGAGAATCCTTTTTTGAAGGAATCAAATATGCAAAAGCCGGAAATCATTTACATCAGATATCTGCGGCAATCGGCAATTATGCGGAAAGCTTTGGATACGGTGTGGTACGTGAACTGGTGGGTCACGGAATCGGCACTCACCTTCATGAAGATCCGCAGATACCGAATTTTGCATGCAGAGGCAGAGGGATTCGTCTCCAGCCCGGTATGACACTGGCAATTGAGCCTATGATTAATATAGGACGGCCTGAGGTTGCCTGGCTTGATGACGACTGGACAGTCGTGACTGAGGATGGAACACTTTCCGCACATTATGAGAATACGGTTTTGATTACCGAAGGCGAACCGGAAATCCTGACGTTGTCTCACTAAGAGGAGGTTTAGGATGAAGGAATTGACGGCAGGAATGTTTGCCAGAAGTCTGGCGGGACATGATAAAGGAAAACTGTATATTGTAACTGCGGTAGATGGGGATGTTGTATATCTGGCGGATGGTAAGATTCGTCTGACCACGAATCCGAAGAAAAAGAAGAGAAAGCATATTCAGCCGGATTTTACAGTATCGGATACAATTTTGGAACGGGAGATGCATGGTCTGCCGCTCCGTGAGGAAGATATCAGAAAAGCAATTAAAACCAAGGAGGTTTCAAAATGTCAAAGGCAGATGTAATTGAAGTAGAGGGAACAGTGCTTGAGAAATTACCGAACGCTATGTTCAAGGTAGAACTTGAGAATAAGCATGTGGTACTTGCACATATCAGCGGAAAGCTGCGGATGAACTTTATCCGTATCCTTCCGGGGGATAAGGTGACGATTGAGCTTTCACCGTATGATCTGGATAAGGGAAGAATTATCTGGAGAGATAAATAAGAGAGGGGCCGGTGGTTGGCTGTTGGTCGATGACCACTCGGAAGGGTGTTTAGTACGGACGCGGAAAGCGAAACGTGCAGAACCCGTCGGTCTGGCGGCAGAGGGCAGCGTTCGGATCTTGTTTCGACTTGCAAGGAGTTGTAAGTGAAAACGAGCCGGGAATTTATGGAATCGAAGCAATTCGTCGGGAAATCTGATGATTTCCCAACTCAGTGCTTCTTAAAACTGAGACTTGTGGTCTCAGTTTTATCCATAAATTCCCGGCTCGTTTTCTCTAACAACTGCTATGCAAGTCTGCAAATAGATTCGAACGCACGCCCTCTGCCGTCAGGCCGGCGGTTTCTGCGCGTTTTGCTTTCCGGCTGAATATGTTTTTAATTCAATAATTACTCTATTTCGTACTAAAAATAGCATAATCCAATAAGTTGCCTTTTTACATGATATTATGTAGTCACAAAGTTGATATGGATATAAAACATATAATGCTTTGCAGAAATGAGAAAGGAGGAAATAAAAGTGCTTTTTGAGGTAAATAGCGTAAAACTGGGTTGCTTTGAAGCTGGAATTCCAATTGCAGGGTGTTTTGCACTTGGATGGTAATGAAGTAAAAAATTAAAATGAGAGAAAGGAGAAGTTAAAATGTTATTCAATGTAGAAAATGCAGCATTGGGATGCTTTCAGGCAGGAGTTCCGATTGCAGGTTGCTTTGTTCTTGGATGGTAGTCATATGGAGACTTAAAAAAGGAAACCTAATGCGTTTGTATAAGAACTGTTTGACAGAGTACTGTTCAAAAATTATATGATACATATTCAACCGATGAAGTAATCTTAGCATATTACCTCATCGGTTGAAATATTAAGAAGGAGGGCTACAGAATGCCATTACTGGAAATTAGAAATGTAAGTAAATCCTACAAAACATTAAATGCATTATCTAATATGACATTTAATGTTGGTGCTGGAGAAATTGTTGCATTGTTGGGAAAGAATGGTGCTGGAAAAACGACTTTGTTAAACAGTATCGCTGGTAATATTCATCCGACAAGTGGTGATATTGTGTATAAAGGCAAAACATTATTGCAGAAAAATTCTCAGTTAAGTGAATTTGGGATATTAATTGAACCTACGTTTATACCATATATGAATGCTTATGATAATCTGAGTATATTGCTGAAAACATCCGGTATAAAGGATGTAAGAAAACAGGTGGAAGATCTTCTGAAGTTAGTAGGACTTGAAAATAAGAAAAATGAAAAGACAAAGGCGTTTTCATTTGGAATGAGACAGAGGCTGGGATTGGCACAGGCATTACTGAATCGTCCACAGTTTTTGATATTGGATGAACCATTTGTAGGATTGGATCCTGCGGGAAAAAAGATATTAAAAAGTGTTATTCTGGAGAAGGCAAGAGAGGAAAAGGTCGGAATTTTATTTTCTAGCCATGATTTAGAGGATGTTGAAGAAATATGTGACAGAATTGTATTGATTGAAAATGGAAAGAAGAAATATGACGGAGTGGTTAAGTACGATAAAAAGTACGTTTTAATATGCAACAGAGAAATCGTTGAAACTGAAAAATCCAATATCCCTAATTGTACGATAGACAAAAACAGAGTGGTGGTAGAACAATCTACAGATCTGGCAGATGTATTCGAAAGACTTTATGTCAATGGAATCAGAGTTATTGATTTGGAAATTCGTCAAAAATCATTATATGATTTTTTTGATAGTGATTGGAAGGAGGAATCAATGTGAAAACGCCGTTAGCATTAATTGTAAGGATTGAATTGATAAAGTTTCTGAAGAGAAAAGATTTTGTTGCGATCTTGGGAATCGTATGTATAGGATTTATTTTTGCTCTTAATATGAGAGGGGAGGGATATACGGGAGCAGAAAATCAAAGCGCAGTTTTCTGGGTAACGACACAATTGCTGACGGTTACATCATTGTTTATCGGTCCGATTATTATGGCATTTATCGGGACACAGATGTTGTCCAGCGAAATAGATAACAACAGCATTCTCCTATTTAATAGCCGTATAAGAAATCGGGAAAAAATGTATTTTGGTAAGAGTATTGCTATGGTCTTAATCGGTATGTTGTTCTTTATTGTAAGTGTGGGAATTTTATTTGTAATCTATCTGGTATGCACAGATGATTCTACGAGGTATGTTACAGGAAAGATTTTAGGGAATAATACATTAGATTTGATCTTGGTGATGTTTATGAATTATGTGTATGCGTTCTTTTTTGTGCCGCAATTAACTTTGTTTTTAGGTTCAAAATTTAAACCACTTGTTTCAGTTATTTTTGCATTTGGGGTAAGCTTGTTTTTTGGAAACACCGGTACATTGCCACTAGTGAAATATTTTAATCCTATGTATTATGTTGTTCGCCTTGCAAATGATGTGGCAAGTACGACAGAAATTATTCATATAGATGTTTCTGAGAGAGTATTTTGTGTCCTGGCTCAGTTGGCATTGTGTATTGCTGTTTGTTTAGTGTTTAATTTATTGGGGGCCCAACAATTAAAGGAAAGAGATTTATAAGTATGGCAAAAGTAAAAAATTATGGTCGCCTTTTGGGAATAATCGTTATTGGAATGACAGGAGTCATTTTGGGGGCAAGTTTATTTACCAAGATATTTACAGGCTTAGGAATCATGGAAACATACGAGGGAAAAATTCTTTTGACATGGTTATCCATGCTTATTGGCTTTGGTATTTTGCCTACGTTGTTGTTGGAAAGAAAAAACTTAACAATGGCAGATATGGGATTTGGAAGAATACGAAAAATAGAAGCATTAATTTGCTTGGTTGCTCTCGGCGCAGCAATTTTGTATATTGTAGTGGGCAGACAGATAGACAGTGCTTATCTGTTATTAGTGGCTAGCTTTCAAAACCTGGGTGTTGCATTGTTTGAAGAATATTTTTCAAAAGCTGTACTTTTTAATGCTATGAAACCCATTACAGAAAGGAAAGGTATTCCTATCCTGTTTTGTGCCTGCATATTTGCATATATTTTGCATAATAGTGATAGTTTTGGTGTCAATCTGTTTTATCGGTTTCCTATGGCACTAATTCTTGGAATTCTTTATAGTAAGACGGAGAATTTGTATCTGCCCATTACGCTTCATTTCATTAATAATTTACTGGTAACATCAATACTTCAATAGAGAGGAGAACTATGAAGCGGTTTCTAAATATGCTGCAAATTACTGTATGTATGTTTGTATATAATTTAACAGTAGTTGCATTTTCATGGTGTTTTAAGTTGATAACTGACAGCCTCGCATTAAAACAGTTCGATCAGTTTAACGATAATATTCGCTTTGCTATATTAGTCGTAGTTATTCAAGTGGTTTCGAATTATTTATTTATAAAGGGTAAAAATCGTTATGTGCAGGATACAATGATTAGAGTCAAATCGACGTTGATAACAAGAATACTTAATTATAGTATTCCAAGATTTTATGAAAAGGATAAGACAGAATATCAGTCCTTCTTATTTAATGATCTGTCTACTTATGAGCAGAACGTTGTGACAGGCAGAATTGATATAATGGAAAAATTGACATTACTGTTGTTTTCGGGAGCTGCTATCATAGTAATTAATCCAGCCTTTTTGCTTTTATTTGTATTCTCACTTGTTTTTTCAATTATGGTACCTGTTATATTTGCAAGGTTTGCAAAAAAGTATAATACTATACTAAGCAATATGTTTGCCAAAGCTACGGATAAGATTGTTGAAATGTTGGATGGATTTTTGGTTTTGCGTACTTTTGCTATTGAAAAAAAGGGTGTTTTCGAGTGCGAGAATGCAATTGGTGAAATGGAAAGCGCTAAAAATAATTTAAAGAGTGTTATGGCAGTTATTCAATCTGCATTGATGTTTATGACTACTGTTTTAACATTAATTATTTTTGTATATGGAGGAAGAGCTGTAGTTGGAGATCAGATTACGGTTGGAGAATTAATTACTTTAATTCAATTATTGTTTCATATTGCCAATCCGCTTATGGGAATTATGAATTCCGTAAGTAATATAAAAGCAGCACAGCCCATTGTAAATAAATATAAAGAGTTCATTTTAAGGGATATACAATCCGGAAAAAAAGAAATTTTAACTGTGGATACAGTGAATGTTAAAAATTTATCTTTTGGCTATGAAAAAGAGAAAAAGCTAATAATAGATAATCTTAGCTTTACCTTTGAAAAAAATAAAAAATATGCAATTATTGGAGAAAATGGCAGCGGAAAAAGTACATTATTAAAACTTCTTGCAGGCGTGATTGCAGGCGATTGCTATCAGGGAAATATTGAAATAGGCGGAGTGGAGAGAAAGGTATTATTAGAAAAAAGTTTTTGGCAACATGTGGCTTATATACCACAACAGGTATTTTTATTTAAGAAAAGTATCATGGATAACATTTTTCCAAATGGAAAAGAGGAAAACGAGAGTGAATGTGAATCACTTATTAATTCGATGGGACTTCGTAAGATTGCATTGAGGGAAAGAGATAAATTGGGTTATGATACGGAGTTGTCAGGCGGTGAGAAGCAGAAAGTAGCTTTTATCAGAGAGATTATGAAAGACTCTTCTCTTATATTGGCAGATGAGCCTGATTCAGCCCTTGATATGGATTCCAAACTTCTTATTCAAGATATACTTTTGTATGCAAAAAAGATGTGTATTGTAGTGACACATAGAATTGATAGTAGTTTAGATAGATATGATGAAATTTTGGTTATGGATCAGGGGAAAATTGTGGAAAGTGGGACATATCAAGAACTCATGGAGCGTAAGGGGAATTTTTATCGGATGAATCTCAAGAATGCCTGAGCAGATTAAGCACTTTGTATATTTTCATTATGGGTTATATCATGATATAATCAACACAAGTGTGTTGTCCTAAAAGAAATTAGTTAAAGGAGATTCTGATATTTATGAGGATAGCCATATGTGATGATAGTAAAGAGCAGCTTGCATTATTGGAGGATGTTGTAGAAAAGTTAGGAATAAAAAATGCAGAAATAGACTGTTTCTATAATGGAGACAGTCTATTAAGTCATCTTATAAAAAAAGAAGATTTTTATTATCAAATATATCTTTTGGATATTGAGATGCCTGGCATGAATGGATTGGAAGTGGCGAAAGAGATTAGGACTATGGATAAAAGAGCAGTTATTATTTTTATTACCTCTTATTCGGATTATGTATTCAGTTCGTTTGAAGTGCAGCCGTTCCGATTTGTTAATAAACCAGTAAACTATGAAAAGATAGAACATGTTATGGTAGCAGCTGTTGATTATATCTATTCCAGTAAAAAATATATTTTCATATCGGTTGAGAAAGCTAAGATACAGATTTGCTGTGAGAATATTATGTATTTTGAAGGGGATAGGAGAAAAGTGCATGTTTATACCATTGATGAAGAGTACACATTTTATTCTAAAATGGCTCAAGTGGAAGATATGGTTGATCATAGTTGCTTTGTCCGTATCCATGTATCTTATATTGTTAATATGGATTATGTGAAGGCATTATATTTAGAGGAAGTAGTACTTACGAATGGGGTGAGGTTGCCGATAAGCAAAAAGTATCGAAAAAGCATCAAGGATGTACACTTGAAATACATGAAGTGGAGGATGGGTTTATGAATTGGGACACCACGAATATTTTTTTGTATTTTTTCATTAATTTTTTTGATCTATGGGTGATATTACGTTACTTTAACAGTGTACTGAAATCAATAAAAAAGAGAAGAGCTTTTTTATATGGTTTATATTTACTGTTTCTGTTGTTTTTTACGTTGTTGATTCAATACGAGTTGGAATATTCCAATCTTGTATCGATTGCATTATGGAGTTGTATGTTTTTGCCTACTTATGAAGGAGGCAGGAGAAATAAGATTGGTTATGCAGCTTTGCTGCTGGGGCTTGCAGGTTTTGCTCAAATGGTTATGTATCTGATTATAAGCAGCAATTTATTTGCTGTTTATTCTTTTTTTGTGCCGCATTTTGTGTTTTTTATTACAACAGAATTAGCAGGGCGGTATCAGACGGTGAAAGGCAAGAGAATAGATGGAAAATTGTTAATACTGCTTGTTACAGTGCCAATTATTAGCTTTATAGCCATGCCTTGTATCGTAATGCTGACGGAACAGATGGGAAATGTATCGTTTGGGGAAAGAACAGGCATGCTTCTTCCAGTTGCGGTTCTGATTCTGTATGTTAATATTATTGTTTTTTATTTATATGATACAATAAGTTCTGTTTTTGAAGTACAAAAGCAAAAAGAAGAATATGAACAACAATTGAAATGGCAACTAGCATATTACGATACTTTGGCAGAGAATCAGGATGTTATACGCAAAATTAAGCATGACTTGCAGAATAATCTTCAGTCAATGGAGCAGTTACTGTGTGAAGGAAAAAAAGAGGAACTTGCAGAGTATTTGAGAGAACTGATTACAGATCAGGAAGAAATTCGAAATATAATTTCTACCGGAAATAGTGGTATTGATACGATTTTGAATATAAAAATATCTCTTGCACAACGATATGGTATTGAAATAAGGAGAAATATCAGTATACCAGCCAAGATACCGATTCCATATGGACATTGTGTCAGAATATTCGGGAATCTTCTTGACAATGCAATTAATGCGTTGAAAGACGGAGAAGAGGTAGAAAAGACAATTCATTTACTTCTTAGCTTTCAGGCGAATGCATTTGTGATACAGGTAGTTAACCAATATCGGGATAAACCGATCAAGTATAATGAAGATAATTTTTTTCATGGTCTGGGATTAGATATTGTTAAAAGTACCGTGGAATTTTATCATGGAATTTTTGATATAGAAGATGATGGAGAAAATTTTACAGTGAATATCATTTTGTATCTTGAAATATAAAATGTTACAGAATTACATAAAATCAATCTAAAAATTACAGTTAATAAAAAGCCGAACATCTCTATGATAGAATTATAATATCTTAATATTTTTAGACAGATACGAGATGAGAGGAGAAAAAATGGTAGTAAATGAACAATTTCAAGAGGATGTAGTTCAATTCGCAGTAGACGGAATTGAGATGATTGGGAATAATCGCACAGGATCATTGATTGGATTATCAGCAGAAGGCAGACAGTTAGTAGAAGATATTCGTGAATCAGGAAGCGCAGAAATCTCGCAGGAGACAAGCGTGCTATATGAGGCATTAAAGCGAGGACATTACTTTCTGGATGAAGCTGGAGAAAAGAGGATTGAATCTGCATATGTTCATATAACTGATAATTGTAATCTTCATTGTGTTGGATGCTATTCGTATGTAAAAGAACGAAATAAGAAAAAGGACCTTACATATGAACAAATATGTCATGAGTTACGTGAATTGGTTCAAAATGGTGTGAAAATCATTGTTATTTCTGGGGGAGAGCCGTTTTTAAGGGAAGATATAGACAGAATATGTAAATATGCCAAAGGATTGGGAGTGATTGTGCAGATAATTACGAATGGTACGATGCCTCATGAGCGCTATTTGAAAGCCCTTCCATATATTGACGCAATCAGTGTTTCGGTTGACGGTTATAGAGAAGATATTCATTTTATTAGAGATAAAGGAATCATGCCGAAAGTTATTGAAACAGTAAAATTTCTGAAATGTCACAAAGAAGCTGTAAACTTAATTTTTACGCTTCATAGAAAGAATGCTCCTTATATGCAAAAATATCTGGAATTGGCGGAGAATTTGGGAACAACATTTAATTTTAGCATGCTGACAACTTCACCAGATGATAAGATATTTCAGGATTATATATTAAGTGATAAAGAATTACATATGATTGAAGAATTTCTGAGATATAATCATGCAAGAATTTCTGACTCAGCAATGGAGGGGGAGAGTCTATCCTGTAAGTCCAGGTGCGGAGCAGGAAAATTACTTGTAAGTGTTAGCGCAGATGGAACTATATACCCTTGTCATATGCTACATGTAGAAGAGTTGAAAATGGGGAATGTATTAGAAAAGCATCTGCATGATATTGTATTTCGCGAGGATAATCCGTTTCTGAACTTGGATATTAAAAAGATTCAGGGGTGCGGCGAATGTAAATATGGAAATTTTTGTGGCGGTGGCTGTCGTGCAAGAAGTTATTTGGAAACTGGGAGTATTTATTCTAAATGTGATATTTGCGGTGTGAGTTATACAACGTTAGATAAAAAATTTCATCAGCTGAAAGCAGCGTATGGACTATAAAGTGATATTCTTTTGGGATAATCATGATTCGAAAAAACTTAGGAAGCAATAAATCACAAAAATAGCCGCCCTGGTCTGACAAACTAAGCGGCTATTTCTAACTATTTTATTGGACGAAACGTCTATCGGTAGCATCTTTTCTATAATATTATATTATCACTCATATAAGAATATGTCAAATGATAATTTGGGGTGACTTTCATATATGTTGACGTCTGCGACAGCAGACATGTCCGTTTACTATGGAAAATATGGAATTTTATGTGAAAAAAAGAAAAAAGTGCTTGCATTCCTTGACTTTGAATGATATACTATAAAGCGAACTTTTGCGCGGATTTTTAGACTAACCCACTGAAGATGCACGGGAAAGTGAGGAAACTTATTTGTTTTTCAACGATTAAGAAAGGAGGATTCATCATGAAGGTAAGATCTTCTGTAAAACCGATTTGCGAAAAGTGCAAGGTTATCAAGAGAAAAGGCAGTATCAGAATCATTTGTGAGAATCCAAAACACAAACAGCGTCAGGGATAATCCTGAAAAAATTATTAAGTGCGGCTGCAGATGAACCACCAGGTGGTGTTGTTCAACTGTTAATATTATAAAGTGAGACCTGGTTTGGAGTTGAAATCAGGGTACCTCCGGCGGATGAGCGCCGAGGCGCAGCATCCCTTATAATATTGCTTAATACTCCTTTACATTACGTCGTGTGAAGGGGAAAGGTCGTGCAGTACACGGCTGGATACACGCATACCTGTATCCCAATTAGGAAAATATTAATGAAATTAAATGGAGGAAAACGTTTATGGCTCGTATAGCTGGTGTAGACTTACCAAGAGACAAACGTGTAGAGATTGGTTTAACTTATATCTACGGAATCGGTAGAACAAGTGCCAACAGAATTTTGAAGGAAGCCGGAGTAAATCCGGACATCCGCTGCAGAGATTTGACAGATGATGATGTGAAAAAAATCAGTGCAGTAATTGATGAGACTCAGGTTGTAGAGGGTGATCTTCGTAGAGAAATCGCTATGAATATCAAACGTCTGCAGGAAATCGGATGCTATCGTGGTATCCGTCATAGAAAAGGACTTCCGGTTCGTGGACAGAAGACTAAGACAAACGCCAGAACTCGTAAAGGACCGAAGAGAACTGTTGCTAATAAGAAAAAATAAGCAGCAATCGGGTATCAGTTACCTGAGCGATTGGCTGCATGACCGTCTGTACAGACAGGCGGTATGATACAGTGAAACAATATCAGAATAAGAAAGTGTAGGTTAGTTTTTATTATGGCTAAAGTGACAAAGAAAACGACAAAACGTCGTGTCAAGAAAAACGTTGAACGCGGACAGGCACATATCCAGTCATCTTTCAATAACACAATCGTAACATTGACAGATGCACAGGGAAACGCTCTTTCATGGGCAAGTGCCGGTGGTCTTGGATTTAGAGGTTCAAGGAAATCTACTCCTTATGCAGCTCAGATGGCAGCAGAAACTGCAACCAAAGCAGCATTGGTACATGGTTTGAAAACTGTTGACGTATTTGTAAAGGGACCTGGTTCAGGACGTGAAGCAGCAATCCGTGCATTGCAGGCTTGCGGTCTGGAAGTTACCAGCATCCGTGACGTAACTCCGGTACCACACAATGGTTGCCGTCCACCAAAACGTAGAAGAGTCTAATTAGGAGGTCATAACAATGGCAGTAGATAGAGTTCCGGTTCTGAAAAGATGTAGATCTCTGGGTCTGGATCCAGTGTATTTAGGAATTGATAAAAAATCCACACGTCAGTTAAAACGTGCGAACAGAAAAATGTCCGAGTATGGACTTCAGTTAAGAGAAAAACAGAAAGCAAAATTCATTTACGGAGTACTGGAAAAACCTTTCCGTAATTACTACAAGAAAGCAGACAAGATGCAGGGACAGACAGGTGCAAACCTGATGACACTGCTGGAGCTTCGTCTTGACAACGTAATTTTCCGTCTTGGATTTGCAAGAACAAGAAAAGAAGCAAGACAGATTGTTGACCACAAACATGTAATGGTAAACGGAAAACAGGTGAACATTCCTTCTTACCTTGTAAAAGCAGGGGATGTGATTGAAATCAAAGAGGGTAAAAAGTCCTCTCAGAGATACAAAGACATTCTGGAAGTGACAGGCGGACGTCTGGTACCGGAATGGCTGGATGCAAACCAGGATGCACTTCAGGGAACTGTAAAAGAGGTACCGTCTCGTGAAGTGATTGATGTTCCTGTAAATGAGATGCTTATCGTCGAGTTGTATTCTAAATAATAGATAGCAACTAAAAGCCAATCAATATTAAAGGAGGGGCTTCCGAGTGTTTGATTTTAACAAACCGAAAATTGAGATTACAGAGATTTCTGAAGACAAAAAGTACGGCAGATTTGTAGTAGAACCACTGGAAAGAGGTTATGGTACAACCCTGGGTAATTCTCTGAGAAGAATTATGCTTTCTTCTCTGCCGGGCGCTGCAGTCAGCCAGGTGAAGATTGAAGGCGTACTGCACGAATTCAGTTCCATTCCGGGAGTGAAGGAAGATGTTACAGAGATTATCATGAATCTGAAGAGCCTCGCTATTAAGAATACAAGTGAGACTAACGAAGCTAAAGTCGCTTATATTGAGTTTGAAGGCGAAGGCGTCGTAAAAGCATCTGATATTCAGGTGGATCAGGATATCGAAATCATGAACCCTGATCAGGTAATCGCTCACCTTAATGGCGGACCTGACAGCAAGCTCTACATGGAGCTGACCATTACAAAAGGCCGCGGCTATGTAAGCGCAGAGAAAGGCAAGACAGATGACATGCCGATCGGTGTAATTGCAGTTGATTCTATTTATACACCGGTAGAGCGTGTGAATCTTACTGTACAGAATACTCGTGTAGGCCAGATCACTGATTTCGACAAGCTGACTTTGGATGTATATACCAAAGGTACTCTTGATCCGGATGAGGCAGTCAGCCTTGCGGCAAAAGTTTTGAGCGAACATCTGAAGCTGTTTATCGATCTTTCCGAGAATGCGAAGACAGCAGAAGTCATGATTGAAAAAGAGGACAATGAGAAAGAGAAAGTTCTGGAGATGAATATCGATGAGCTGGAACTGTCTGTGCGTTCTTACAATTGTTTAAAACGTGCCGGTATCAACACGGTTGAGGAACTTTGCAACAAGACTTCTGAGGATATGATGAAGGTTCGTAACCTTGGACGTAAGTCTCTGGAAGAAGTTCTTGCAAAATTAAAAGAGTTGGGACTGCAGTTAAGCCCTGGCGATGAACAATAATAGATATTTGTAGAATCTAAGCGTTGTATCAGTAAGACCGAAGAAGCGTGGTGCAGCGTTCCACAAATGGAGGAAATCATAATGGCAAAATATAGAAAATTGGGCAGAACTTCTGACCAGAGAAAAGCGTTACTTAGAAATCAGGTTACAAATCTGTTATATCATGGGAAAATCCGTACAACAGAGACCAAAGCAAAAGAAATCCGCAAGATCGCAGAGAGTATGATCGCTATGGCAGTACGTGAAAAAGACAACTATGAGACTGTAACTGTTACAGCAAAAGTAGCCAAGAAAGATTCCGATGGCAAGAGAGTAAAAGAAGTTGTAGATGGTAAGAAAGTTACCGTTTACGATGAAGTGCAGAAAGAGATCAAGAAAGATGCTCCTTCCAGACTTCATGCTCGTCGTCAGATGATGAAAGTATTTTATCCTGTTACTGAAGTTCCGAAGGAGAACAAAGGTAAGAAGAAAAATACGAAAGAAGTTGATATGGTTGCTAAAATGTTTGATGAGATTGCTCCAAAGTATGCAGATCGCAATGGTGGTTATACCCGTATCGTGAAGATTGGACCGCGTAAAGGTGACGCTGCTATGGAAGTTCTGATCGAGTTAGTTTAATCTGATTTAACTGTTTGATGCGTCAGGTGCGTTTCAGAATATCATAGTTTTAAAAAAGAATTTTTATGTTCAGGGAGTAAATACTGTCAGAAGTTGTTTGGCAGGATTTGCTCCCTTTTTTATGACTCTTGCATCTTACATTAAAATAATGTAAAATGAGCGGAGAGTATACAATTCAAGGAGTGTATAGGATGGAAAAAAAGAAGCTGCTGTTCATATTTAATCCAAAAGCGGGGAAGGGTCAGATACGTACAAAGTTGTATGATATTATAGATATCTTTGTAAAGGGTGGATATGAGGTAATTACACATCCGACACAGGGAGTGCAGGATGGATATCAAAAGACAAAAGAATTGGCGGGAGAAGTGGATCTGGTGGTCTGCAGCGGCGGTGACGGGACTCTTGACGAGGTTGTGACCGGTTTGATGGAGGCGGAGGTGCAGGTGCCTCTGGGATATATTCCGGCAGGCAGCACCAATGATTTTGCTAACAGTCTGAAGATTTCCAAAAATATGGTACAGGCGGCTCGGGATATTATAGAAGGGCATCTGTATTCCTGTGATGTGGGTGTTTTCAATACGACGAACTTTATATACATAGCAGCCTTTGGACTGTTTACAGATGTATCTTACGAGACGGATCAGCATTTGAAAAATGTGTTGGGTCATCTTGCATATCTCTTAGAAGGAACAAAACGTATTTTCAATGTTCCCACGTATTGGCTGAAAATCTATGCGAATGGTCAGACGTTGGAGGGAGAATATATTTATGGGATGATTACGAATGCACGTTCTGTGGGAGGCTTTAAGCATATCATAGGGCCGGGTGTGGAGATGAATGACGGGTTATTTGAGGTGACGCTGATTAGAAAGCCGAGAAACCCATTAGAGCTGAATGAAATTATAACTTCACTGTTAAATGCTGTGGACCAGACCGACTTGATTGATAATTTTAAGACGGATTGTATAAAAATTGAATCGGAGTTGGGGATTGCATGGACATTGGATGGAGAATTTGGCGGTGTACATGAGGTAGTGCAGATTGAAACAAGAAAACATGCCCTTGATCTGGTTATCAATCAGAAGAATCTGAGCTAAACGGTAAAGATTTTAGTTGGCAAAAATGCTGAATTGCGTTATAATTAGTACAGCCGTACATGAATGCGGACATAGAAATCGTGATTCCCGTTTTTGGAAGAAGACGAGGCGTTGAAAATCATCTATTTAGGAGGGAAAGACCAATGTTAGTATCAGCAAAAGAAATGTTACAGAAAGCAAAAGCAGGTCATTATGCAGTAGGTCAGTTCAACATTAACAATCTGGAGTGGACAAAGGCTATTCTGCTTACTGCTGAGGAGTTAAAATCTCCGGTTATCCTGGGAGTTTCTGAAGGCGCAGGAAAATATATGACAGGATTTAAGACAGTTGCAGACATGGTAAAGGCTATGATCGAAGGATTGAATATCACTGTTCCGGTTGCACTGCATCTGGATCACGGCACATATGACGGATGCTATAAGTGCATTGAAGCAGGATTTTCATCCATCATGTTTGACGGTTCTCATTATCCAATCGATGAAAATGTTGCAAAGACAAAAGAACTGGTTCAGGTTTGTGCAGAGAAAGGTCTGTCTCTGGAAGCTGAAGTAGGTTCCATCGGTGGAGAAGAAGATGGAGTTGTGGGTGCCGGTGAGTGTGCAGATCCTCAGGAGTGCAAGATGATTGCAGATCTTGGCGTTGATATGTTGGCAGCAGGAATTGGTAATATTCATGGAAAATATCCTGCAAACTGGGCAGGCTTAAGTTTCGAGACTCTGGATGCAATCCAGCAGCTGACCGGAGAAATGCCTTTGGTACTTCATGGTGGTACAGGTATTCCGGAAGATATGATCAAGAAGGCAATTGATCTCGGTGTTTCTAAGATCAATGTAAATACAGAGTGCCAGTTATCTTTCGCAGCAGCTACCCGCGAATACATTGAAGCTGGTAAAGATCAGCAGGGCAAGGGCTATGATCCACGTAAACTTCTGGCTCCTGGCACAGAAGCTATCAAAGCAACTGTGAAAGAGAAGATGGAATTGTTCGGATCTGTTGGGAAAGCCTGAGTAATAAAAGTTGTGCGTTTTGCTTAATATCCTGACATAATTTTAGAGGATTTAGATAAAAGCACGAAATGTTCGAGAGAGCACAAAAACAACTTGCGTTTTTGAGAATTTTGCGGTATCTTAATATCAGTTGGAAAAATCAATTCCATATATGCGTATGAGATGATAGACAAGGGCGTTCTACTAATGGTGTGGAATGCCCTTTTTTATCGCAGGAAGTGAAACAGATATCATATGCAAATTTCAGGGAGAGGAAAGGAAAGAATATGGGAGAATTTGTAAACGCAGCAGAAATCTTTGGCGAAAACGTATTTAATGATGCAGTTATGCAGGAACGTCTTCCGAAAAAGGTTTATAAGAAACTGAAAGAAACCATCGAAAAAGGCGAGGAATTGGATCTGGCAACTGCCGATGTGATTGCTCATGAGATGAAAGAGTGGGCGATTGAGAAAGGTGCAACTCACTATACCCACTGGTTCCAGCCGCTGACCGGATTTACCGCAGAGAAACATGATTCATTTATTACCGCTCCGAATTCAGACGGAAAGGTATTGATGAGTTTTTCTGGGAAAGAATTGATTAAAGGTGAGCCGGATGCTTCTTCCTTCCCTTCAGGTGGACTTCGTGCTACTTTTGAGGCGAGAGGTTACACAGCATGGGATTGTACTTCACCGGCGTTTGTTCGTCAGGATGCAGCAGGTGCTACTCTTTGTATACCTACCGCTTTTTGCTCCTATACAGGGGAGGCGTTGGATCAGAAAACACCGTTGCTTCGTTCGATGGAGGCAATCAACATACAGTCTTTACGTCTGCTGAAATTATTTGGAAACACAACATCTAAGAAAGTAACACCATCGGTTGGACCGGAACAGGAGTATTTCCTGGTTGACAGTGAGAAATTCCTTCAGAGAAAAGATTTGATCTATACCGGACGTACCTTGTTTGGTGCTATGCCTCCGAAAGGACAGGAGATGGATGATCATTACTTTGGTACGATTCGCCAGAGAATTGCAGGCTTTATGAAGGATGTTAACATTGAACTGTGGAAATTAGGTGTGTCGGCGAAAACACAGCATAATGAGGTTGCACCAGCACAGCATGAGTTGGCACCGATCTATGCGGAGGCAAATATTGCTGTCGATCATAATCAGCTTGTGATGCAGACCTTGAAAAGGGTTGCCTGCCAGCATGGTATGAAATGTCTTCTTCATGAGAAACCATTTGCAGGTGTGAATGGTTCCGGTAAGCATAATAACTGGTCTATCACAACAGACGACGGCATCAATCTGTTAGAGCCGGGTAAAACACCCCATGAGAATATTCAGTTCTTATTGGTACTTAGCTGTATTATCAGTGCAGTTGATAAACATGCAGGTCTTCTTCGTGAATCAGCAGCGGATCCAGGAAATGATCATCGTCTGGGAGCAAATGAAGCCCCGCCGGCAATTATTTCTATCTTCCTTGGCGATCAGTTGGAAGATGTGGTTGAACAGCTGATCAGCACAGGAAATGCAACCAGCAGTAAGAAGAGCGGGGTTCTTTCCACCGGTGTAAGTACGCTGCCTGATCTTATGAAGGATGCAACAGACCGTAACCGTACTTCACCGTTTGCATTTACCGGCAATAAGTTCGAATTCCGTATGGTAGGTTCCAGGGACTCAATTGGAAGCCCGAATACGGTATTGAATACGATTGTTGCAGAAGCATTTTGCGATGCATGTGATGAGCTGGAAGCGGCGGATGATTTCGCAACTGCAGTTCACAATCTGATTAAGAAAAACTTAAGTGAGCATCAGAGAGTTATTTTTAATGGCAACGGTTACTCTGATGAATGGGTGGAAGAGGCTGAGAGAAGAGGTCTTCCAAACATCAAATCTATGGTAGAGGCAATTCCGGAACTGACAAAAGAGGAAAACGTTGTGATGTTTGAGAAATTCGGCGTATTCACAAAGGCAGAGCTTGAGTCACGTGCGGAAGTTAAATATGAGAATTACGCTAAGACAATCAATATCGAAGCAAAAGCGATGATTGATATTGCAGCAAAGCAGATTGTACCTGCAGTGATTAAATATGCGAAATCTCTGGCAGATTCCGTAAATGCGATTAAGGCGGCAGGTATTGAGGAAGTAAGTGTAGAGACAGAGCTTTTGGCTGAGACATCTGCGCTCCTGAAAGAAACACAGGTTGCATTGAAGAATTTGATTGATACGGATGCAAAAGCGTGCGGTATGGAAGATGGTGCTGCACAGGCGGCGTTCTATCATGATGAGGTGATGAAGGCTATGAGCGAACTCCGTGCTCCGGTAGATAAACTGGAGATGATTGTTGATAAGGAGATGTGGCCGATGCCGTCTTATGGAGATCTGATCTTTGAAGTGTAAGAAGAACTTTTATAAAAATCAGAATCTATATGATACCAGGGTCAAAAGGTTATGCGTTTCATGCTTGCATGAAAAAGCATGACTTTGGGACCCGTAAAACATGAGAAAGTAGCCCGAATAGGGCGGATTTCGAATGTTTTTAGGATTGCGGGAGCATGAAATGCGAAGCAATCCGTGTATCATAGGGGGCAAAATACTTTTTGCCCCCAACATCATCTATATTGAATAATTATGCATAAATACAGCAAAACTCTTAGAATTATGTGGAGATTTAAGAGTTTTGCTGTATTTTTATGTCAAAGCTGTCGGAAATGGTAAAATATGCACAAAAAAATAAGGATTACACATTGAAAAGTGGTGAAGATTCTGCTATAGTTATAAAATAACAGATCCATAATTCCTTATACAATTGCGGAATTTAAGAGATGTGTGAAAAAAGTGGAGGGAGAAAGTGTGTATGAACGAAAAGGATAGCTTTAAACCTTACGTCAGTGCCGATAAAGTACTGCCTGAGCTTACCCCGGTATCTATTATTGTGGGTGTACTTCTGGCGGTAGTTTTTGGTGCGGCCAATGCATACCTTGGCTTAAAAGTCGGTATGACAGTATCTGCGTCCATTCCGGCAGCTGTACTTGGAATGGGAGTGATTCGATTTGTGATGCGCAGAAATTCTATTCTGGAGAGCAACATGGTACAGACCATTGGTTCTGCTGGTGAGTCACTGGCGGCAGGGGCAATCTTTACGATGCCGGCACTGTTTCTGTGGGCAAAAGAGGGCATCGGAACGATGCCGGATATGCTGGAGATTACGATCATTGCATTGTTTGGCGGTCTGTTGGGTATCTTTTTCATGGTTCCGCTCCGCCGTGCGTTGATTGTAAAAGAGCATGGTGTGCTTCCGTATCCGGAAGGAATGGCATGTGCGGAAGTTATGATGGCCGGTGAAAAGGGCGGCTCCAGTGCAAAGACGGTATTTTCAGGTATGGGACTTGGTGCTGTATTTAAAATGATCGTGGATGGTCTTAAGGCTGTTCCAAGTGAAATTAATGCTACCTTTAAGGGCTTTGCAGGGCAGATTGGTACACAGGTATATCCAGCTTTGCTTGGTGTCGGTTATATCTGCGGACCAAGAATTTCTTCTTATATGTTTGCCGGAGGTGTAATTGGATGGATGGTCTTAATTCCGCTGATTGTATTGTTCGGCGGTGACGCAATTTTGTATCCGGGTACAGATACTATCGCACAAATTTATGCAAAAAGCGGTGCATCTGGAATCTGGGGCAGTTATGTCCGGTACATCGGTGCAGGCGCTGTGGCATGCGGAGGTATCTTAAGTCTTATTAAATCTCTGCCTTTGATTATCAAAACCTTTGGCGGGGCTATGAAAGGTCTGAAGGGTTCCAAGGGAGAAGGTACCGGAGAGAGAACAGATAAAGATTTGAATATCGGAATTATTCTTGGGGCAACACTCGTGATTGCAATATTGATATGGCTGATACCTTCTGTTCCGGTTAGTTTGCTTGGGGCAGTTCTGATTATTGTGTTTGGATTCTTTTTTGCCACGGTATCGTCCCGTATGGTTGGATTGGTGGGAAGTTCCAACAATCCGGTTTCCGGTATGGCAATTGCAACACTTTTGATTGCAACCTTTGTTTTGAAAGCAACCGGATACACCGGGGCAGCCGGCATGACAGGTGCGATTGCCATTGGTTCGATTATCTGTATTATTGCTGCAATTGCGGGAGATACTTCTCAGGATTTGAAAACCGGTTTTATTGTAGGTGCAACACCAAAGAAACAGCAGATTGGTGAGTGTATTGGTGTGGTTGCATCAGCGTTGGCAATCGGCGGGGTTTTGTATCTTCTGAACAAGGCATGGGGATTTGGCGGTACAGAGATACCTGCACCGCAGGCGAATATGATGAAGATGATTGTAGAAGGTGTTATGGATGGAAATCTTCCTTGGGCAATGATCTTTACCGGGGTATTTCTGGCACTGGTTATGGAAGTGCTCCGGATTCCGGTAATGCCGTTCGCAGTAGGACTCTATCTGCCGGTTCAGTTAAATGCATGTATTATGATCGGTGGTCTGGTTCGTCTGTTCATGGACAGCAGAAAAGCAAAAAATAAAGCAGAGAAAGAAATATTCGAGCGTCAGACGAACAATGGTGTTCTGTATTGTTCCGGAATGATTGCAGGTGAAGGTATCGTTGGAATTCTGCTGGCAATATTTGCATTGATTCCGTTTGCGGGCGATACGTTCGGCGGCTGGCTTGGCAGCCTGCTCAATCTAGGCGGTACAATCGGAACGATTGGTTCTGGTGTGGTACTGGCACTTATGGTTTTATCCCTGCTGAAGTTCTCCTTATGGAGCAAAGAAGCAAAAGGAAGCAAGTAAGACGTGAAAAAAGATAAGAATTTTTTGGATTTTGTTCCGAAGGCTGCAGACTGCATCCGGGTTGTAGAAGGAGAAGACGGACTGAATCATCTGGATATCCTGCACAGACGGTGGGCGGACAAGCTGGCACAAAAATTGTTGAAAAAGCCCAAGACGACACATGTAGCGTTGGAGAAGTTCGGGAGTTATATCTGGACATGTATAGATGGTGAACGCAGTATTTATGAGATATCATGTCTGGTAAAAGCGAAATTCGGGGATGAGGCAGAGCCATTATATGAAAGAATTGTTCCTTATTTCCGGATGTTGAAAGAAAATGGATATGTGACTTGGGTAAGAGAATGTCATCGGTAGCCAAAGGATGGTCAGATATTTCTGAACAATGGGGGTTGTGAAGAATAAGGGCAGCACAGAACCGATATGCCGCGGCGCATAGGTTCTGTGCTGTTTTGTTGAATTCTCTGAAAAATTCTGGTATAATAGGTTGAGATGAGTAAGAAAAGCGGTAAAGAAAGGTCGTGTACCTTACAGGAAAGAGAGACTTATGTGCAGCAAAATTGATGTATTAGGAGTACAGATTGAATATTGCAGTGTTGACGCATCCATGGAGCGGATTGCGGAGATGATGAAGAATGACCGACTTGATACGGTGGGAGTGGTTACCATGAACACCCTTCTGTTGGCGGCGGAGGACCCTACGTGGAAGCAGTATCTGGAAGATATGGATATGACTGTGATCGGAGAGAGCGAAGTCTTGAAGGCAGCAGGAATTCAAGAGGGACAGGTTTGGGAAGAAGTAGAGGAGAATGAATTTATTGCCCGTTTTTTCTGGTATTTGATTCAGCAGCACAGCAGAATTTTTGTATTGGGAGAGACGGAAGATGAGGTTGGCGGACTGAGGACTTATCTTAAGGATACTTATCCCGAAATTCAAATTGTGGGAGGGGCTGCTGTAGAAGAGGATACCCAGGCTGAAGGTGTGATGAATGAGATTAACAGCCTGACTGTAGATGTAATTGTAAGCGGTCTTCAGGGTCATCGCCAGGATCGCCTGGCAATTGAGAACCGAAGCCAGTTAAACAGTAAAATCTGGTTCTGCCTGGGAGAACATCCAAATATTCAGACAGATGCAGGTTTAAAAGTCAGTTGGTGGAGCACACTATTAAAGAAAAACGCCTTCAAACGAATGGTAGCAAAATACAATGAGCGCAAGTGAGTCAAGCCGCTTGCGGAATTGACGAACGGCGAATTGGCTTGCGATGAAATCGCAAGATAATGAGTGCAAGTGGTCAAGCCGCTTGCGGAATTGACGAACGGCGAATTGGCTTGCGATGGAATCGCAAGATAATGAGTGCAAGTGGTCAGGCTGCCCGCGGAATTGATGAGCGTTATAGAATGGTGGAGAGAATAGTGATGTTTAAATCAGAAAAAGGGTATTTTGATTACTTATTGATCTTAATGGGGACGGCATTGATTGCGTTGGCTATCAATGCCGTATTTGAACCGGCAGGTCTTGTTACCGGAGGATTTTCCGGAATTGCAATTGTAGCTAAATCTACTACGGAGACTTTGGTAAGCGGGGGGATTCCGCTTTGGATTACGACAACGGTATTAAATATACCGTTATTTTTGATTGGATTTAAGATGCAAGGAGTTAAGGTATTGTTGAAAACGCTTGTGGGTACGTTGGCTTTATCCGCATGGCTGTGTCTGCTTCCGGCAGTTCCTCTGACTCCAGATGATTTGTTGCTTTCAGCTTTATTCGGGGGAGTACTTTATGGGATCGGAATCGGCCTGGTGTTTATCGGTCATGCTACCACAGGAGGGACGGATATGGTGGCATCTCTGATACAAAAGAAAGTGAGATATTATACGGTTGCCCAGATTATGCAGGTGGTGGATGCTTTGGTAGTCCTGGCAGGAGCCTATGTTTTCGGTGTTACGAAAGCATTGTATGCTGTGATTGCCATTGTTGTGATAACGAAAGTATCGGATATGTTAAGCGAAGGTCTGCATTTTTCCAAGGTTGCATACATTATAACTGAGAAGCCGGATGAAATTGCACAGGTGGTGATGCATGACCTGAACCGCGGTGTGACAGGGATACCAGCTCAGGGAATGTACACCGGAAACCGCAGGATGATATTGTATTGTGTTGTGGGCAAAAAACAGATTGTAATGCTGAAAGATCTTGTGATGTCATTGGATCAGAATGCGTTTGTGATTGTGACGGATGCCAGAGAGGTTTTGGGGGAAGGATTTATTGAAACTCCAACTTTTTAAAACATTTGTAACATTTCCTCTTTCCTTTTTGCTTATTTTGTATTAAAATGTAAGAGTGTATCATTGTGGGGTAATGATGTCATGACTATATAAGCGAAAGAGGGCGAAGGTATGATTTCAAATCAGATACTGCAAAGTACGATGGAAGGTATTAAGAGCATTTCCAGAACGGAATTGGCTGTTACTGACGTGGAGGGGAATATTCTGGTGTCGACATTTCCCGAGACGGAGATTAGCAGGAGTGAAGTTATAAATTTTGCTCGGTCGCAGGCGGACTCCCAGTCTGTGAAGAATTATCAATTTTTTAAAGTTTATGATGAACATCAGTTGGAGTATGTTCTGCTTGCAAAAGGAGACAATGAAGACGTATTCCTTGTGGGAAAAATGGCAGCATTTCAGATTCAGAATTTGCTGGTAGCTTACAAAGAGCGTTTTGATAAAGATAATTTTATAAAGAATTTGCTTTTGGATAATTTGCTTTTGGTTGATATTTATAATCGTGCCAAAAAGCTGCATATTGACAGTGAAGTGCGCAGAGTAGTCTTTATATTGGAAAGTAATCCAGATAAAGACCGCGGAACACTGGAGAACGTAAGAACTTTGTTTGGTAACAAGTCGGGTGATTTTATTACGGCCGTGGATGAGAAGAGTATTATTATCGTTAAGGAATTAGCAGATACGGATGGTTATGTCCAGATGAATAAGATTGCTGCTTCAGTTCTGGATGCGATTGGAAGAGACGAGGAGCACAAAACTCATATTGCCTACGGTACGATTGTAAAGGAACTGAAGGAAGTTTCACGTTCTTATAAAGAAGCACGTATGGCTTTGGACGTAGGGAAGATTTTCTTTGATAACCGTGATGTGATTGCTTACAGTTCCCTGGGAATCGGACGGTTGATTTATCAGCTTCCGATACCGCTTTGCAAGATGTTTATCAAAGAGATCTTTGCAGATAAGTCTCCGGATGATTTTGATGAGGAAACATTGACCACGATTAATAAGTTTTTTGAGAACAGTCTGAATGTCTCTGAGACATCAAGGCAGCTTTATATTCATAGAAATACACTCGTATATCGGTTGGATAAATTACAGAAAAGCACAGGGTTGGATTTGCGTGTTTTTGAAGATGCAATTACGTTCAAGATTGCTTTGATGGTAGTTCGATATATGAAGTACATGGAGACTCTGGAATATTGATGTCATCTGCAGATCTGATAAAGGAGATTTGAAGGATGAGGGGAGCATCAGTGGTTGAAAGAGTTTTTAGAGGAGGATTATCATGATTACGTTAGATAGTGTAAGTAAGAGTTATGATAAAGGCCAGCCGGCCATCAATGACGTATCCTTACACATAGACAAAGGGGAATTTGTCTTTATTGTTGGAAACAGTGGTTCCGGAAAGTCCACACTGATTAAACTGCTTTTGAAGGAATTGGAACCGACTTCGGGAACGATAAGGGTAAACGGTCAGGTACTGAATCGGATGAAGCGCAGAAAGGTACCGAAATATCGCCGTGGTGTAGGGGTTGTGTTTCAGGACTTTCGCCTTTTAAAGGATCGGAATGTCTATGAAAATGTTGCATTTGCACAGCGCGTGATAGAAAAGCCGAACCGCGTAATTAAAAAGCGGGTACCGGAGATGTTAACTCTGGTAGGACTTGCAGAGAAGTATAAGTCTCTGCCGAGGGAATTGTCCGGTGGTGAGCAGCAGCGTGTGGCACTGGCTCGTGCGTTGGTGAATCGGCCGGATATCCTATTGGCGGATGAGCCGACTGGTAATCTGGATCCAAAGAATTCCAATGATATTATGAAGTTATTAGAAGAGATTAATGCACGTGGTACCACTGTACTCGTTGTCACCCATAACAGGGAGATTGTAAATGCTATGAAGAAACGAGTAATCCGCATGCGGAAAGGCGTCATTGTGAGTGACGAAGAAGAAGGTGTTTACCATGAGGATTAGTACAATTGGATATAGTATTAAGCAGGGTGTTAAGAATATCTGGCGAAATAAGATGTTCACCATTGCTTCTCTTGCCACGATGGGGGCTTGTATTTTCCTGTTTAGTCTGTTCTTCTCTCTGATTATGAACTTTAATGTAATCATTAAAAGTGCAGAAGAAGGTGTTTCCATGACGGTTCTCTTTAATCAGGGAACAGATCAGGCCACGATTGAGGAAATCGGAGCACAGATTGAGGCACGGGATGAGGTTAAAGAGCTGAAGTACGTATCCGCAGAGGAGGCATGGCAGCGTTATCAGGTACAGTATTTCGGGGAAGGCGAGAAAGCAGATTATTTTGCCGAAGGCTTTAAGAATGATAATCCGCTTGCGAATTCAGCAAATTACGAGGTTTATGTAAATAAGATTGAAGACCAGACTGCCTTGAAGGAGTTTATAATGGGGCTGGAAGGTGTTCGACAGGTAAATCAGTCAGAAGAGGCAATTAAGACGCTGACGATGATCAACCGGCTGGTGGGATATGTGTCGATTGTTATCATAGGGATTCTTCTGGGGGTATCCGTATTCCTGATCAGTAATACCGTTTCAGTAGGTATTTCGGTACGTAAAGAAGAAATTGGAATTATGAAATTGATCGGCGCTACTAATCTGTTTGTAAGATTGCCCTTTCTTATGGAAGGTATTCTGATTGGTCTTGTGGGTGCAGCGATTCCTCTGGGAGCATGGTATTTTATTTATAACAAAGCAATAAAATATATTCTGGAAAAATTCCATATGCTGTCCGGCTTTATGGAAAGTCTGCTTCCGGTAACACAGGTATTTCATACTTTGCTTCCAGTTGGACTGCTTCTCGGAATGGGAATCGGTCTGTTGGGAAGTATCTTTACAATCAGAAAACATTTGAAGGTTTAAGAATGAGCTGTCTCAATTCCAATTTGTATGGTCTGGAGGCAGCTCTTTGTTGTGAGGGAAAGATATGGAAGAGAATAAGAATTCTTACAGCGGAATAAAAGGATTTTTTTTGGGAGTTCTGGTTACACTTGCAGTAGGAAGCGCTGTGTTTTTAGTGAAAAACTGGGATTATGTTGTGCACAAGGAGATGAAGCCAACAGAGCTTGGGGCTAAGACAAAGGTATCGGATATTTATGAAAGAATTCAGGACGCTTATCTTGGAGAAATTGATGATGAAAAGTTGACCGATTATATGTGTACAGGGCTTGTAGCAGGACTGGAGGACAAATACTCCACATATTACACGCAGGAGCAGTATGAGAAGATGATAGAATCTGCCAATGGGCATTATTCAGGAATTGGTATCTCCATTCTGGCAGATGAAAGCGGAAAGGTTGTCATTGAGTCCTGCGGTGAGAATACTCCTGCTGCGGAAGCAGGTATTACAGCGGGAGATATCCTTCTGGAAATCGATGGTACACGGGTTACCGGCATGACGGCTTCCGAGGCAGCGAAGCTGATTCAAAATAAAAAAGAAGGAGAGGTATTTTCCATGACTCTGAATCGAGAGGGTAAGGATTATACCGTAGAGATTGCGGTCAGGGAAGTGGAGGCTATATCGGTAGCAGGCAGCATGTTGGATGAGCAGGTTGGCTATATCAGGATTTCTGAATTTACGGGAGTGACGTCTCAGCAGTTTGCTGACAGTTATCAAAAGTTGAAAGATCAGAATATGACGAAGCTGATTATTGATCTGCGAAGCAATCCCGGCGGGCTGGTTTCCGGTGTGTGTGATACCTTACGGCAGATTCTGCCGAAAGGTCTGATTGTATATACAGAGGATAAATACGGTAACCGAAAGGAGCAGACATGTGACGGGGAGACGCCCATTGATATTCCTATGGTTGTTTTGGTGAATGGAAGTTCCGCCAGTGCGTCCGAAATCTTTGCTGGTGCTGTACAGGACTATGGGGTCGGAACGATTGTGGGGACAGTCACCTATGGGAAGGGTGTTGTGCAGGATACTTATCCGTTGGATAAGGGCGGTGCCGTAAAGCTTACGGTATCTCATTATTTTACGCCCAAGGGAAATGATATTAACGGAAAAGGAATTACTCCCGATGTGGTGTGTGAACTTCCGGATGATGCATCGGAAGATCTGCAGATTGAAAAAGCCAAGGAGATTTTGGGACGTTAAGCAGGTGGACAGGAAAAAAATGATTCGGATTGCAGGAAATGCTGTGATATGATATTCTAAGCCATATAAAATAGCTTAGAGTGTGCTGAAAAATCATTTCTGTAATTTTCAAATATGCTCTGGAAGGGAAGGTAAGGGTTATGAGTGAATATGTGATTACAACAGAGAATACGTGTGATATGCCGTCTGATTATTATGCAGAACAAGGTGTGGAATATATGTATCTTCCATGTACGATGGGAGATACTGTCTATAATAAGGAGCATGACGTAGATTCAGGAGCGTTTTATGCCAGTATGAGAGCTGGTTCCATGCCCACAACTTCTCAGGTGAATTCAGAAGATGCAAAAAAATGTTGGCTTCCGATTCTGGAAGCGGGAAAAGAAATTCTGCATCTTGCATTTTCTTCTGGATTAAGCGGAACTTATAATAGCTGCAGAATCGCTGCAGAAGAATTGATGGAGGTACATCCGGACTATAAAATACTGGTGGTGGATTCTCTGTGTGCTTCTATGGGTCAGGGACTGCTGCTGCATAAGGCGTTGGAATTGAAGAAACAAGGAAAGAGTATTGATGAAGTCCATACATGGTTGGAAGAGAACAAGCTGCATCTGTGCCATGTGTTTACCGTAGATGATCTGATGCATCTTCACCGGGGCGGTCGTGTGTCCAGAATGAGCGCCGTGTTGGGAACTATGATTAATATCAAACCGATGCTTCATGTAGACAATGAAGGACACTTGATTTTGCTCAGTAAGGTCAGAGGAAGAAAGAAAGCACTTCAAACGCTTGTGTCCATGATGGATGAACGTATTGGCAGTTATAAAGAAAAGAATAATACCATTTTTATCAGTCACGGTGACTGTGAGGAAGAGGCCGCTTATGTGGGGGAATTGGTAAGAAAGCGTTATCCGTCTGTAAAAACGGTGATGTTAAATCCCGTTGGGGCCACGATTGGTGCACATTCAGGTCCGGGAACGGTAGCTTTATTTTTTCTGGGTGATGAACGATGAGCAGAGAAGCAGCGGAAAAACTTCTTCGGTTTATCGACCGGAGCCCCACCAGCTTTCATGTAATTGCGAATATGGCGGAAGAGCTGAAGGGTGCAGGATATGAACAGTTATATGAGGAAGAACGTTGGAATCTGAAAACCGGCGGGAAATATTTTGTGACAAGAAATGGTTCTTCCATCCTCACATTTAACCTTCCCAAGAAGTATGCCAGAGGTTTTTTGCTTATGGCAAGCCACAGCGATTCCCCTACTTTTAAGGTGAAGGAAAATCCGGAACTTGAGGTGGATCATCAATTTGTAAAACTGAATGTGGAGAAGTACGGCGGGATGTTGATGGCACCCTGGTTTGATCGTCCTTTGTCACTTGCAGGCCGTCTTCTGATACAGGAGGGGGAGGCGATTACAACTTGTCTGGTGAATGTGGATCGTGATCTGGTGTTGATTCCGAGTCTGGCAATTCATATGAACCGGAATGCCAATGAAGGTGTAGCCTATAATCCTCAGGTGGATCTACAGCCCCTTTTCGGCGGATCCGCTACCAGAGGAAGCTTTCGGAAGATACTGGCTGCGAGTGCAGGTGTCCGGCCGGAAGACATTCTGGGAATGGATATCTTTCTCTATAACCGGATGAAGGGAACAATCTGGGGAGCCAACGGAGAATTTCTTTCCAGCGGAAGGCTGGATGACTTGCAGTGTGCTTATGGGTCGCTCCAGGGATTTTTAAATGCAGATAATCCGGAGCACGTAATCATGCATTGTGTGCTTGATAATGAAGAAGTTGGAAGTCTGACCCGTCAGGGGGCGGCATCCACATTTCTGAAAGATGTATTAGAACGTATCAGCGAGTCAATTTATCAAAGCAGAGAGGAATATCTGCGTGCTCTGGCATCCAGTTTTATGATTTCTGCGGATAATGCACATAGTGTGCATCCCAACCAGGCAGAAAAATCAGACCGAAGTAATCGCCCGTATCTGAACGGGGGAATTGTGCTGAAGCACAGTGCGAATCAAAAATATACCACGGATGGAGCAAGCGCGGCTGTATTCCGTGCATTGTGCAGGAAAGCGGGAGTATCCTGTCAGAACTTTACGAACCGCTCTGATATGGCCGGCGGGTCCACCCTGGGTAATCTATCCAATGGTCAGGTATCTATCCATACCGTTGATATTGGTCTTCCGCAGCTTGCCATGCACTCGCCTTATGAAACCGGAGGAGTGAGAGATACGGAAGATTTGATTAAGGTGGCAGAAACATTCTATTGTTCAAACCTTAAGATATGTAGAGACGGGGTTTATTGTATTGAGCCGTAAGTACCCGGAAGTCATGATTTCACGAGGCGGTAGCGGTGAAGGGACAGAATAGTTACATGGAATCATAAAATACCGGGAATGCTGATGCGAAAAAGAGCAGATCGGCATTCCCGGCATTTTTATTTGAGTTGACAGTTTGTGTACTGATTCATTCATACGTTATTTTGCTGAAAATGAATTTTCAGACATCTTCTAACACTTAAAAGTATAGATATGATTTAAGGAACTGTTAATAAATAACTCCTGATAATGACTTGTCTAAATGTCCATCTGCGGCATCAGACAATCTTGACGTAGCCCACTACGCCTGCGATTGTCTTCTTTACAGATGAACATTTATACAGCGTCCTTGTCACAAGTTATTTCTGAACAGTTATTAAGTATAGGCGGAACTATAGTTTCGTGGTCCATTTGGAGCAATCCCAGATATCAGTTGCCAGACCGTCATAGAATTCCGGTTCATGGCAGACCATCAGTATGGTACCTTTGTATTCCTGAAGCGCGCGTTTTAGTTCCTCTTTGGCATCTACATCCAGATGGTTTGTGGGCTCATCCAATAAAAGAAGGTTTGTTTCCCGATTGATCAGTTTGCAGAGCCGTACTTTTGCCTGTTCCCCCCCGCTTAAGACACGTACCAGACTCTCGATGTGCTTGGTAGTAAGCCCGCATTTTGCCAGTGCCGCCCGAACTTCGTACTGTGTATAGGACGGAAACTCGTTCCAGATTTCCTGAATGCAGGTATTGGGATTGTTTTTCGGCATTTCCTGCTCAAAGTATCCGATTTCCAGATAATCTCCCAACTGCACATTACCGGATAAGGATGGAATCAGTCCAAGAATACTTTTCAGTAAAGTAGTTTTTCCGATTCCGTTTGCTCCAATCAAAGCAATTTTGGAATTGCGTTCCACAGATAGATTCAGGGGTGAGGAGAGAGGTTCCTCATATCCGATCACCAGATCCTTCGTGGTAATTACAAAGCGGCTGGGAGTTCTGGCAGTTTTGAAATTGAATTCTGGTTTTGGCTTCTCTCTGGCCAGTTCAATAACATCCATCTTATCCAGCTTTTTCTGACGTGACATCGCCATATTCCGCGTAGCGACCCGGGCTTTATTCCGTGCTACAAAATCCTTCAGTTCCTGAATTTCCTGCTGCTGTTTGTGGTAGGCAGCTTCACGCTGTGCCTTCTTTACTTCGTATACTTCCAGAAACTTATCATAATCCCCGACGTAACGGTTCAGTTCCTGATTATCCATATGATAAATCAGATTGACGACACTGTTCAAAAAAGAGATATCATGGGAAATCAGGATAAACGCATTCTCATATTCCTGGAGATAACGTTTCAGCCAGGTAATATGTTCCACATCCAAATAGTTTGTAGGCTCATCCAGCAGTAAGATGTCGGGTTTTTCCAAAAGAAGTTTTCCCAACAAAATCTTGGTACGCTGTCCGCCGCTTAAATCTGTGACATCCCGCTCCAGACCAAGGTCCTCAAGCCCCAGCGCCCTTGCAATTTCTTCTACTTTGGAATCGGTAATGTAGAAATCGTGCATGGTAAGGGTGTCCTGGATTGTACCCAGTTCATCCATCATCTTTTCCAGCTCTTCGGGAGAGGCTTCGCCCATCTGATCGCAGATAAGATTCATCCTTTCTTCCAGTTCAAACAGGTAAGAGAAGGCGCTTTTCAGTACATCACGGATAGTCATGCCTTTTTCCAATACGGTGTGCTGATCCAGATAGCCTACCCGGATATTTTTCGCCCATTCGATGGTTCCTTCGTCTGGCATCAGCTTTCCGGTAATGATATTCATAAAGGTAGATTTTCCCTCGCCGTTGGCGCCTACCAGGCCGATATGTTCGCCTTTCAGGAGGCGGAAGGAAACATTTTCGAAAATTGCTCTGTCTCCAAAACCGTGGGACAGATTCTGTACATTCAATAAGCTCATAATACTAAAACTCCTGTAGTTTTTTCAATTCAATCATCTGGTCTCTTAATTCCGCAGCCATTTCAAAATTCAGATCGGCAGCAGCAGCTTTCATCTGTTTTTGCACTTTGGCAATCAGAGCTTCCAGCTCTTTCTTACTCATAGATTCCGGATCTTTTTCCAGCTTGTGTTCTGTTTTTGCAACTTCCTGAGAAATGCTGATCAGATCCCGGACTGCTTTCTGAATCGTCTTTGGAGTAATTCCATGTGCGGTATTGTATTCCTGCTGAAGCTGGCGGCGGCGGAAGGTCTCATCCATGGCGAGACGCATGGAATCAGTAATCATATCAGCATACATAATTACATGACCTTCTGCATTTCGGGCGGCACGTCCGATGGTCTGAATCAGAGAGGTTTCGGAACGAAGGAATCCTTCTTTGTCCGCATCCAGAATTGCCACCAGAGTAATCTCCGGGATGTCCAGACCTTCACGCAGGAGATTGATGCCGACCAGTACATCAAATACATCCAGACGCATGTCACGGATAATTTTGGTTCGTTCCAGTGTATCAATATCGGAATGCAGATAACGTACACGGATACCATTATCTTTCATATAATCGGTCAGATCTTCCGCCATACGTTTGGTCAGTGTGGTAATCAGAACCTTGTGATGGTTTGCCACTTCTTTATTGACTTCACTGATCAGATCGTCAATCTGTCCCTCTACCGGACGCACTTCCACATTTGGATCCAGAAGACCGGTGGGACGGATAATTTGTTCAGCCCGGAGCAGTTCATGTTCTGATTCATAATCTCCCGGGGTGGCAGAGACAAAGAGAATTTGATCAATTTTGCTTTCAAATTCTTCAAAGTTCAGAGGACGGTTGTCCTTAGCAGAGGGGAGGCGAAAACCGTAGTCTACCAACGTGCCTTTTCTGGACTGATCCCCGGCATACATGCCCCGGACCTGGGGCACGGTTTTATGAGATTCATCCACGATGATCAGAAAATCATCAGGAAAATAGTCAATCAGGGTATAAGGAGGCTGTCCCGGTTCCAGACCGGCCAGATGCCGGGAGTAATTCTCAATACCGGAGCAGATTCCGGTTTCCCGCAGCATCTCAATATCAAAGTTGGTACGCTCCTCAATACGCTGAGCCTCCAAAAGTTTGTCCTCACTTTTGAAGTAGCGTACCCGTTCTTTGAGTTCTTCCTCAATCGCCCTGGTAGCTTCCTGGATTTTCGACATGGGAACCACATAATGGGAAGCCGGAAAGATAGCAACATGCTTTCTTTCTGCTTTGATCTCGCCGGTCAGGGTGTCGATCTCAGTGATACGGTCAATTTCGTCTCCGAAGAACTCCACCCGAATTGCAAGTTCGCTTTCTTCGGCAGGAAAAATCTCCAGTACATCACCGCGTACCCGGAAAGTTCCCCGGTGAAAGTCCATATCATTGCGGTCATACTGGATATCAATCAACTGCCGGATCACATCATCCCTGTCTTTCTCCATTCCGGGGCGAAGGGAGATAATCATATTCTGGTAATCATTGGGACTGCCGATTCCATAGATACAGGATACACTGGAAATGATGATAACATCCTTCCGCTCACTTAAGGCTGAGGTAGCAGAAAGGCGGAGTTTATCGATTTCATCATTAATTGCGGAATCTTTGGCGATATAAGTGTCCGAGGAGGGGACATAGGCTTCTGGTTGATAGTAATCGTAGTAGGACACAAAATACTCCACCGCGTTATTAGGGAAAAACTCCTTAAATTCGCCGTATAATTGTGCCGCCAGTGTCTTATTATGGGCAATTATGAGGGTTGGTTTATTTAATTGTTGAATGACGTTGGCCATCGTGAAGGTCTTGCCGGAGCCGGTGACACCGAGGAGTGTCTGGCACTGGTTTCCTGCTTTGAAGCCTTTTACTAATTGTTCAATTGCCTGCGGTTGGTCGCCGGTGGGGGCGTATTCTGATACTAATTCAAAATGATCCATTATTAGTTCTCCCATTTATAAATCAATTGATTTCTCTCCAATTCTTTCTGCAACTCTTCAACTGTTGGTAAAATAGTCATATATTTTGATGCAAATATTTGCTGACTTTCTTGTAATACAGAATATTTCACAATTGTCTCGTCTTTATCAGTACAGAATATAATTCCTATAGTCGGATTGTCATCATCTCTTCGTTTCAAATCATCAAACATTCTGACATACATATCCATCTGTCCTATATCCTGATGGGTTAATTTTGTTGTCTTTAAATCAATTATCACAAAACATTTCAAAATAAAATTATAAAACACCAAATCAATATAAAAATCTGTGGTTTCTGTACATATACGCATTTGCCTTCCGACAAAAGAAAAACCCTTCCCCATTTCCAATAAAAATTTTTGAAGATTGTTAATGATTGCTGTTTCCAAATCGTTTTCTAACTGATTTACGCTTTGCCCAACTCCCATAAATTCCAATACAAACGGATCTTTCACAAATTCCAATGCTTTATTTTCTCTATCAGACAATTGTGTAGAAAGCATTCTTTTATAATATCCACTTTTTATATTACGTTCTAAGGTTTTTACCGACCAATTTTCATTTGCAACTTCATTCAAGTAAAAATTTCTTTCTTCCTCATCTGAAATACGCATAATATCTCTTAAATGAGACCATGTCACTTTTCCTGCCATTGAGAATCCATATGAATCCTTAGGAAACGTCAAATAAAATTGCCGACAATTTCTTAAATTCGCCACTGAGAAACCAGTCCCAAATTCATCTGATAATCTTTTAGACAAATTTCTTATCAAATAAGAACCATATTTAGCTTTCTTTTTGCCAAGCTGCTCCTGCTCAACAATTCTTTGTCCAACATTCCAATATGCATACGTCATTATTGTACTGACATTGCTATAAGCCTGTTCTCTAGCCTGTTGCAGTATCAAACGTACATCTTCATATAATTGTTGTTCCTCCATTTCAGCAACTTCAGATATCTTTTGTTTTATCATTTCATTTTTTTTATCCATTTTTCCTCCATCAAATTCACTACACACGTGTAGCGAATTCATTTTATCCTCCATTTTTTAACCACTACCATCTTTCCAAGATTAACACCCAAAATTACTATTGCAAATTATACCTATCTTCAAAATTTCTCCATGACATTAATTCATAATCAGTATTTTTCTTCACAATTTTTTTCATAATCTCTTGATAATATATTCTATCATCCTCATTATAATAAGCAATTTCCCATTTAACCTTACTGTCCATATGACGACAAATCTTTTCTATATATGGCATATCTATATAATTTAAAGAATGGCCTAACACATATACAGCCTTTACCCTCTTCAAATT
>UMBM01019116.1_pt1 | contig 71024 bp, 78 predicted proteins | sample 1963971 | NCBI WGS metagenome assembly UMBM01 (sample SAMEA4835942, study PRJEB28245) | human gut metagenome | biome: gut microbiome; material: fecal sample | place: Denmark | collected 2008 | reverse complement strand
AATAATAATAAAATATATAATAAAGTATATAATAAAGTAAAATAATATGTTTCGCTAACTTTGGTTAGCGAAAACAAAATAATTATTTATAGTTAACAAGTAAAGATATACGATCAGGAAAACAGACCAAGTGTAGAATTAAGTGACGAATTTTTCTAATTACTTGTATTATCTTTGATAGTAAATTACACTTAGGGTGTAAGTTAAATTGAAGTCAGAATAGTATTGTAAGGAAGGGGCGTAAATTATGCTTAATCTATCTAATATCTGTAATACAGCTAGAGGTGTATACTATGGTAATTGGTATACACTCTATATAGTAGGGTTTCAACATGATTGCATTGATAGAGTGGAGTATTATTGTGTACCTATCAATAATACTGAGAATTCATTTAGAAAGAGAACTTCTATTGTACGATATCGTAAAGATGGTACACCATTTTTTATTGCGAACAAGCATCGTGTAAGTTTTGATAATGTTTTTCGTATCGACAGTAAGGTATGGAGGTAATGTAAATGCATGATTTTATTTCAATTCCTGAGGATGGGAATTTTGTTTGTATGTTGGATATAGCAAAAGGTACTGATGTAAGTACCGTGATAGACCTTTGTAAAAATATCAAACAGGAGTTTGAGAATAGAGGAGTAGATAGTGATAGGTTCATCTTTTGTCCTGTTGGTACAGGGTCTCCTATCAATTCTTTGGACATAATTCCTGATAATAGAAATGTTGCAGTATGGGTTGAGTATCCAAGGGCCCATTACTATAAATGCAGTATCTGTAAATACACTATTCCATACAAAAAGGCTACGGAATATAAGTTTTGTCCTTCCTGTGGTAGAGTGATTGTAGGTTGGGCAAATAAGAATGATATGTAACGGAGGAATACAGATGGATTATCATGATATTTTGCGGATACGTTTGTGCAGGTATGTAAAAGAACATAAGTGTGAGGATACGAAGCCGTGGGACAATAGTGGTAATGTACACTATTTCATTGCAAAAGAAGATGATGAGTTCATCGTTGCTCATGCTATTATACTAAAGTCACAGGGTGTAGTGTATTTTCCCAGCGAAGAAGTTGCTGAAAAAGCCATCTCTGAGGTGGTAAAACCTTTCATGATCGAGAATCCGGAATTTGTATGGTAAGGAGTAATATAGTATGAATACATCTGCTGAAATTAGAAGTGCTGCTGTGTGGCTTAATCAATACTGGGATGAAGGAAACACCATTGTTCCTGAGGAAGTTTATGAAAAGGAACTTCTCCCACACGTTACCCTCAGTGTGCTGCTTAACCTTGGAATGAAAAAGGTGAAGAGTCCCACAAGAACATTCCTGGAATATCCGCAGCGAGAAATTACAGAAGAGAAGATTGAAAAGATTATTCGTAGATTCAAGGAGACTTATCGTTGAATAACTTGTTTTACAAATCATTCTGTCTTATAATTGAAGCATAATTAAGAAAGGCGGAAATTAAAAATGACAAGAATGGAATGCAAGAACATTGTTGATAAGCATTACGACATCTTTTATAATGAGCCTTTGATGGGACGCGGGGTTATTCCCGTAGCTGTGTTCCTTCGTTCTCCTGTCAGTGGCACAACGGAGTGTCGCCAGGCATTTTTCCTTGAAGCACTCGAAGCTGATATGTGGGCATCTGACATTACAAAGTTTTACAAGGAGCACAATATTCCCTATGCTTCTTATATTGGTGGAAAGTTAGCTGACTCTTCAGATACCAGTATTTTTGATGATTGATGGTTGACACAACAAAAAGAATAGCAAAATTGTTCCTCCTTCCTTTCTGTTTTTAATATTTGTGTCATTGTTAAAAGGACCTTAGTTTGCTATTTACTAAGGTCCTTTATTTTTTTTTTACTTGTTTTTTGTTTGTTTTAATCTTAAAATATGATATATAATAAAAGAAGGTAAGGAGAGATCATATATGACAACACTTGAAATGAAAAAGGAAATCAATAGCAGTAAAAGAAGAAGTAAGGCGAATAAGAGCGTTGTGATTACTACTTTTTACAATGACCCTGTGTTTAACGAGGTAATGTTGTTCCGTGCGGAATTCTCCTGTGAAAGCGAAGCGGTTCGTTATGCTAATTTCATTTCTGAGTATTACAAAGGTACAGGTATTCCGCATCTCATCTACCTAAACGGTAGGTTCATGTATCACTACGAAGCAAACAATTTGAATATCAGAGGTGATTAATATGAGCTATTCAACTCATATTGGTAAGTTTATATCCGAAAATAAGGATTGGAAAGAAATCCTCTCAAATGAGCCTTACAACTTGAAGATTTCATGTGATGGTGAATATCTTCTCCTGAAGTATGATATGAGAACGGCAGATTTTAGTTCTCCCATTGTAAGAGAAGCCCGAGGAATTATTTTCAAGTTGGGTGAGTGGGAATACCCCGTTTGTCATCCATTTAACAAGTTTTTTAATTACGGTGAAACATTTTCTGATGATGTCGATTGGAACAGTGCTGTAGTGTCTGAAAAGATTGACGGATCACTCATGAAGCTTTGGTTTGATGAGAATAAGTGGCATCTTAGTACAAATGGTTCAATTGATGCTTATCAAACAACTTTTAATGATAGTGGCACTACTTTTGGAGAGTTGTTTGAAAAAGCATTGTTATACAATGGGATGACCCTTACTGAGTTAACAGTGGACTTGGATAGGAATTATACTTATATGTTTGAACTTGTTAGTCCACTCAGTAGAATTGTTATTCCTTATGAAACAACCGATATTTACTATCTTGGGTGTAGGAATAAGTGGACAGATCAAGAGTATCCATTCTTTTCAAAGGATATCAATATTGGCTTCACAGAAAACATCAAAACACCAAAAGTGTACAGGATGAATAGTTTATCTCAGGTTTTAACTGCTTCTGTGGATTTACCTTGGGACGAAGAAGGATATGTAGTATGTGATAAACTGTGCAACCGTGTAAAGATAAAGTCACCAAAATATGTACTTGCTCACTATCAGCTAACAAATAGGGCAGTGAGCTTCAGGAATTTTGTGCAAATTGTTGTACAAGGCGAAGTAGAAGAATTTAAGCAATATGCAGTGCAGGATACTCTTGCAACTCTTAATCGAGCCATTGATGTAGTTAACGGGTTTCGTTTAGAGTGCGAAAATGCAGTAAAAGTTGTTACTCAATTAAGAAGCGAGGACAGATCGTATATTGCCAGTGTAATAAACACTTATCCCGCTAATATCAAACCTTTTATGTTTTTGAATATTGAAAAAGATTTCTCATTTGATGAATGGACAAGTGCGTGGGAGATTGGTAAGTGGATGAAATTCTTAAGGAGGTATATTGATGAAGATTCTAAAGATTGACGATAGATACGTGAACATGGATCATATTTTGTGTTATGATGTTAAGCAAACTGATAGAGGTCCTGAGAGAATTATCAATTTTACTGTTTGTACGATTAACAACATACAGCTAAGAGAAGCATTTTTTACTAAAACTTCTAAGATTTCTGCAAGTGATGTAAAACAAAAGCTCTTAGAGTTATTTTGTTATGAGGCTGCTGATTATATCAGTTTTTACAATGTTTGCAAACTCTTGGAGGAAAAATGCGACTAATAGTTATCTTCTCAGTATTAACCATAATCAATGTGGTGTTTTCCACAATTAAATCCATTGTAACCATTAACGGGAGTAAGACTGTTGCCAGTATAGTATCCGCTCTGTACTACGGGTACTACAATATTGTTATAATCTACACTGTTGCGGATTTTCCACTATGGCAAAAAATATCTGTTACTTTCTTTGCCAACCTTGTCGGTGTGTGGCTTGTAAAATGGGGCGAGGAACGCTCAAGAAAAGATAAGTTGTGGAAAGTTGAAGCAACCCTTCCAAATAACAATACTGCTAAGGAAGCAATATCTAAATTGAAAGAGAAAGATATTCCTCTTAACTACATTGACATAGAGAAATATGTTATAGTGAATTGCTACTGCTCCACTAAGGAACAAAGTACCGTAGTAAAAACAATATTGAGTAATTACGGAGTGAAGTATTTTGTTAATGAGAGTAAAACACTCTGATAACTTGTGTTTTTGTGTTTCTTACTATATTATATCAATAAATTAGGAGGTATCATATATGTACAGATATAATGAGGGCAAAGATTATTTTGATAACCTTGATAATTTTTATACTCCGGACGAAGATTCTCCTTAGTACAGTAATGATTACGAACACCGTAATTACAAGTCTTATACAGACTATAAGGCGGAAGAGGATTGTGATTGATAATGAATTTTCCCAAACTTTGTGTTATTGTAGGTGTGCCTGGAAGCGGTAAGACTACATATTGTGAATCAATCGTTAAAAATAATTCAAATTTCAAGCATTTATCTTCTGATCTCATTAGGAAAGAGATACTCGGTAGTGAAGAAGATCAATCAGCTAATGACCGAGTGTTTCATATAATGCAAACTAGGGCGCTTGAGTATCTTAATGCGGGATATAATGTGCTCTATGATGCTACTAATATTACTAGGAAGAGTCGTGCAGCTATACTGTCAAAACTTCCTCTTTGGGTTCAGAAAGAAGCTATTATCTGTTGGGCGCCCATCGAAACCTGTATTGAAAGAGATAAAAATCGTAAACGGTCAGTGGGTAAAGAAGTTATATCTAAAATGCTTCGAAATTATCAAGTTCCTTATTTTGACGAAGGATTTTCTCGTATTACAGTAAAGCATCCCGAAGGGTGGCCCGAGAAGGAGCAGGAATACAGAAAAATGCTTTTTTCTGATGATATAAATCAAGATAATCCGCATCACACGCTCACATTATTTGGTCACATGAACAAGTCATGTGAGTATATCAAGCAGCAATATAAAAATCTTAAGGATGTACAGGATCTGTATTACGCAGCAATGTGGCATGATATCGGTAAGAAATACTGTAAGTCTTTTATTAATGGTAAGGGCGAAAAAACTGATGTTGCTCATTACTACGGTCATCAGGGATATAGTGCGTGGATTGTTAATGGGTTATTGATTAGCTCAAATGATATTGCGTGGCTTGTAAATAATCATATGGATCCCTATCTTGATACTAAATATTATCGTAACCTTCCGCTTTGGTTAAAGACAAAGATTGATATTATTCATGAAGCGGATGTATACGCACATTAAGGAGTACTTATGTTAATAACTAATTACGGATCAATTGTTAATGCAGATCAGCACATCATTTGTAACACTGTTAGCTGTAATGGTGAGAATTACAATGAAACTACGAATCATGTATTCACCATGTATCCTGTTGCATACAATCATTATAAAGAGGCGTGTAACTTCCGGTCTTTGAGTGACCTTATCGGAACGGCACAGAATGTAAAAATTTCAAATAGAAAGTATATTTCTAATCTCTTTGTTAGTCTTACATCAAAGCCTGGACAGGAATCATTGAATATTGCCATGTTTACAAAGGCATTCCGTGATGTTGTTCATTTTGCAAATTTGAATGCCCTTAGTATTGCAGTTAGTTGGAAATTGGGTGATACACAAATGAGTGATGGATTGTGGGAAAAGGTTGTTGATGTCATTCAAAATATTGCTAACAGGTATTCTCACCTTCAAGTTTTTATTTATAAGATTTGATATGATCTCATAGGGAGTGATGATGTATGAATTATCATTCTGATAATTGGATAAATGAAAAAGTACACGATCATTACATGGAAGCAAGGGAATACTTCTCAGACGACTCTATCGTGGGAATATTTTTACAAGGATCACAAAACTATGGGTTGGATTATGAAGGGTCTGACGTTGACACAAAGTTAATTGTGGTGCCCACATTCAAGGATATTGCAATGAACAAAAAACCAGTTAGTACTACTCATGTCAGAAGTAATAATGAGCATATTGATTGGAAAGATGTCAGACTCTATATTCAAACATTTAGGAAACAGAATTTGAAGTTTGTTGAAATTTTGTTTACACCCTATAAGATTATTAATCCAAAATATTCTTATCAGTGGAATAGACTTACTAATGCAAGGGAAGAGATTGCTCGGTATGCACCTAACCAAGCCATTAAGGTAATGGGAGGCGTGTCAAGGGAAAGGTATCATGCAATGGAGCATCGGTATCCTTCTCGTATTGAGTGGATTGACAGATTTGGATATGATCCTAAGCAATTACATCATCTGATAAGAATGGAGCAATTCATTAAGAGATATATTCAAGGTCAGCCTTATGAACATTGTTTGAAGGATTATGACTCAGAGTATCTGGTAAAAGTGAAGCAAGGATACTATTCTTTGCAAGAAGCACGCAAAGTAGCAGATGATGCAATAAAGAATATTGATGCTATGTGTGACAAATTTCTTTCTGTAGAGCATCCTGTCAACGAGAAAATTGATGATCTATTTGACGATGTTCAGTACGAGATAATGAAGTTGTCAGTTATAGATGAACTTGGTGAAAGTGGGTTATCATGTTCTACACTGTAAGCGGAAATGTACTTGATACTGATTGTAGTATTATTTGTGCTCCTTTTAGTTCTTCTGGTATTCCTGAAGGAGCAGTAAGTTCAGAATTGATGAATGATAAACGATTTTGTCATGAGATCGAAGGGTGTTTTTTTAGCGATAAATGGATCGGCAGATGTTTTGTACTAAAAAGCGGGTCTGAAGCAGGAATAGCTGTGCTTATAACTAACGATATTCATTTTGAGCAGCGATGCAGCGTTCTTATTCATTTTCTTTCCAAAGCTATTAAAGAAATGCTTCTTATAGCTAATCTACATTGTTTTAGTGTGGCTATTCCATATAAGATGGGATGTGAAGATATGCAGGATGTAGATTGGAATATATTTCTGAAAAAATTTGAGGAATACATGGAGAGTTATCCTAAGGTAACTGTCAAGGTGTACAAGTAAATAAGGTAAAAGTGTGGATGGGTAATCACTTAAAAATTACCCGTCCTTTTACTTGTAAAATTGTAATATGTACTCTATAATATACTTAACAAGATTGATGATGGTGGTGATATAGTTGAGACAGGTAAGGAATAATGTTTTTGAGACAAATAGCAGTTCTTCTCATTCATTGGTTATTACTACATTGAACGAGCATTATACCGAAGATGAAATGAGAAAAAATGTGTATATCCGTGAAAACGGTATTGTACGGATTTGGGCATCATCCTTGGAGTTTTACCGTTATCCTTTCGATATTCTATGCACTTTCGAGAGTAAAGCTCGTTATGCAATTGCATCGTCCGAGGGTAAATTGGTAAATGAGGTTGAAGCAATTTATCGTAAGTATATTCCAGAATTTGTAGCATTTCAGTTTGACGAGCGACCTGAAAGTTACGATAGTGACAATTATGTAATTGATTACGGTGGAACGGACGACTATTGTATTGAAGGATGGTTAGAGAAGTACAATATTACATTGGAAGAGTTTCTTACAAATAGAAGATATATCGTTATTGTTGATGGCGATGAGTTTTGTGTCTGGGATCATGTAAAGAATACAGGATTGTTAGACACTGACATGATTTTGCATGACAGCTATAAAGAATACATGGAAGAGTGATTTTAAAGAAAGGAAAGTTATTAAGAATGAGAACCGTTCGTAGTAATGTTTTTGAAACAAATTCAAGCAGTACTCATAGTATTGCTATTCCGAAGAGTTGTGAAGCAAATAATTTCATTTCATTTCATGTAGGTGAGTTTGGTTGGGGATGGAACGAAGTAGATCCCGCGGATTATTTCTATACTGCAATCTATGAGACTTCAAACACGGATGAAGAACTAAAACAGAAGTTGGATAAGCTATCTAGTATCCTGGAGTCTCGTGGTATTTCTTATAAGTTTTTCCCCGTAAAATATCATACCAGTGTGTATGAAGGAACCTGTTATCTAAGCCTTGATGATGGTTATATTGACCACGGTGGCGAATTGACAGATTTCGTAGATGAGCTACTGGACGATGGGGACAAACTTGTACGTTTTCTTAGTGGAGGACTGGTATTTACTGGCAACGATAATTCTTATGCCGAAGAGCGTTGCTTTATTAAAAGGGACGAAGAGTATGTAGATGATTATAACTATGATACTCACACAGCATTTAAGATTAAAAATCCTTACTATATGGCAGATAACAATGAATATGATTGGTATTGGAAGGGGAATTAATTATGAGACAGGTAAGACGAATGACATTTGAAACAAATAGTTCCTCTACTCACTCACTTACTATTTGTCCACAGGAAACCTATAATAAGTGGCTTGATGGCAAGGTTTTATTTTCAGATTGGAAAGAAGATTTCATTGAAGTGGAAGAGCTAACTCCTGGTGATTATGAGGAAGCCGGAATTAAGTATGAAGCTTGTAAGCGTAAGTATTACAAGAGCTGGAACGAGCTAAGTGCGGAAGAGAAGAAAGAATACACCACAGAGTATGTACTAACAGATAAAAAGAAGAAAGACTATGATGAGTATTTAACATACGATGAGTGGTCTGATCGTCACAATAATGATGATACGACGACCTTCTCAAAGCATTATACGACTGCTAGTGGAGATAATATTGTAGCTTTTGGCTATTACGGATATGAGTAAGATCTATGAGCCTTTGCGAATATTGTAAAAGTCGTTACTCTTGGGATTGTGACGATGGTCTTGCATATCCGGAGTGTGGATGCGAGAATTTTAGCTTAGATTATTGTACACTATCTGAAGAGCAGAAAGAAAAAATCATCGATATGTTAACACCGAAAAGGAGCTACTATGATGAATGGTAATTGGGTAAGTTATCAAAATGGTAATTATACTGTAAGCATTGATTTGAACACGGGAACTAAAATCAGAGAGAATGACTTGGACTTTTTTGATGCTGCGTTCCCTGAATCTATGGACATCAAGATCACAAATCGTTGCAATATGAATTGTCCGATGTGCCACGAGGATAGTAAGTGTGATGGTGCTCATGGAGACATTATGTCTGAGAGCTTCATTGATAGACTTCATCCTTATACTGAGTTGGCTCTAGGCGGTGGTAATGTACTTGAACATCCTGATTTTTATGACTTCCTCGTTAAGTGCAAGAAGCTGAAGCTTATTTGCAATACCACACTTCGTCAGGAGCACTTTATGCAGAACCTTGACTTTATTCGTAAGCTTCGTGACGAAGGACTTATCTATGGTCTTGGAATTTCTCTTTCTGATCCTTGGCAGGACGGTTTCGTTGATGCAGTAAAAGAATTTCCTAATGCGGTCATCCACGTTATCAATGGTATTGTAACTATGCAAGACCTTGAGCACCTTCGGTATTCTGGAATTAAAATTCTAATTCTTGGATATAAGGAGTTTCGCCGTGGTGAAAAACTCTATGAAGATGCAAAGGCAAAAGAACACATTGATGGCCTTAAGCAAGACCTGTATAACTATCTGCCCGAAATTGTGCATCACGGATGGTTTGATGTTGTTAGTTTTGATAATCTTGCCATTAAGCAGCTAAATCCTCAGAGAATTATGTCCAAGGAAGCATGGGATGAGATGTACATGGGTGATGATGGCATTGATGGTGAAATGACTTCAGCATCTATGTATGTAGATATGGTAAAAAGAGAGTTTGCTCGTAACTCTTGTTCCACTAATCGGTATCCCATCACAGATAAGATTGAAGATATGTTTTCATTTCTAAAAACTGCGTAAAATTTTAGTGCTAGGCGTTATTGCTTAGCACTATTTTTTTGTTTTTACTTGTTCTTTTCACTATGTTATACTATAATAACATTAAGGAGGTGTCTAATGAATAAAATTTTCTATATTGCTGATTTACATTTGCAGCATAGTAATGTTATTAAATTTGATAAACGCCCATTTAGTACAGTAGAGGAAATGGATGCTGCACTTATAAGTAATTGGAATGCAGTTGTAGATAAAGGAGATCACGTGTATCATCTAGGAGATTTTTGCTGGGGCAAGAAGGATGATTGGATTAAGTATCTAAAACTGCTAAATGGCAATATTCATATCATCAAGGGTAATCATGATTTGAAGGATTATCCATCTGATGTTAAGAAGTATATTGTAGAAGCAGTTGATTATAAAGAGATTACTGATTGCGGGCGGCGTGTGATTATGTGTCATTATCCAATTATGTGCTATAAAGCATCTTATAATCCTAATTGCTATATGCTGCACGGTCACACACATATAACAAGAGAGCAGGATTTTGTTCAGAAGTGGACAAAGGAGCTAAAGGATAGTCAGCAAACAAATGGAGATAGTTGTGGAAATATCATCAATGTTGGTTGCATGATGCCTTGGATGGAATATCAGCCAAGAACACTTGACGAAATTATTGAGAGGAGCAAGAATAATGCGAAATAAGATTATTGCGTTGATTCTAACTGTAGTTCTTGTTTTGTGCCTATCTGGGTGTAGTGGAACATTAGAGGGGTCTAAAGATTACACAGAACGCACCGGTGGTAGGCTACAGCCTACAATGATGCAAGATTTATATTATGATACAAATACAAAAATCGTATATATACTTTTTAATGAAAGTGCTGGATATTCCGGATACGGTTATATGTCTCCTTACTATGCGCCGAATGGAATGCCCTATGTTTATAACTTAGAAACCAATAGCATAGAAGAAATTGTTACGGAGGATTAAAGATGGATAGGACTACGCTGGGCGACCGTATGAAAAATAACTATGAGAATATTACTCGATACTATCTTACTCGTAGGATGCCTGTAATTATTCGTATTGATGGTAGGGCTTTTCACACTTTTACAAGGGGCTTTAAGAAACCTTTTGATGATATTCTGGTCAATACTATGCAAGACACAATGAAGTATCTCTGTGAGAACATCCAGGGTTGTGTACTGGGTTATACACAGAGCGACGAAATTTCTCTTGTACTTACTGACTATGCAGAGCTTACAACTGACGCATGGTTTGGCAACAACCTGCAAAAGATGTGTAGCGTATCTGCAAGTATGGCTACTATGGCTTTTAATAAATATTTTAGAACAATGATTGAATATTATTGTGAATATGATCCAACAGCATCTTTTGAACAAAGAAACAAATATATTGATGCCTATGATAAAGGTGCAATGTTTGATTCTCGTGTTTTTACTATTCCAAAAGAAGAGGTTTGTAATTACTTAATTTGGCGACAGCAAGATGCCACTCGTAATTCTATTCAGTCTGTAGGTCAAGCAAACTTCAGTCAGAAAGAACTTCACGGTAAGTCTTGCAACAACATTCAGGATATGCTTATGCTACAGAAGTGCATCAACTGGAATGATTATTCTACAACTCTAAAGCGTGGTAGCTGTTGCATTAAGGCTGATGATAGTCTTACCGAGTATGATGAAGTAGGAAATATTTGTGGTTATACCGAGAGAAGTAAGTGGGTAATTGATAATGAAATTCCTATCTTTACTCAAGACAGAAATTATGTTGAGAAACTAATTTGAGGTGGCAGATGATTACTATTTATAGATGTGATGTGTGTGACAGAGAGTTTGATTCTCGTGAGGAATGTAGAGACCACGAGAGAACACATTTTGAAGGTAATAATAGGATAAAGTATGATCTAATTTCTGCAAACTCTGATGTTTGTGACTATTGTCAGAAATCTTACTATGTATACGGATGCGAAAGAGACTGCGATCACAAAAGTTGCAGTATGGTTAATTTTTATTCCGATTTTGAACCGGTTGACCCTTTGCACAATAAGAGGATTAGTGGTGTATGAAACATTAAATATTAGTGAGTTAATGAAAATGTAGAAATAAGTATGACAAATACGAAGCCAGAATGTAAAGGAAGGATGAAATGAGTTACAGTTATTGGGATTGTGAAGAACCTGTTTGGGACCCGTCGGAAGCAGATGAAATTTTTGACGAAATGAAATCAAAACTTATTGAAGCAGCAAAATCTTCTTTGAAGAACGATATGGAATCCCTAAAACGTCGTAATGAATATCTTGAGAAGCGCAATAAAGAGCTTGAAGAAAAAGCACAAGAAGTATCGAGAAAAGAAATTGACTTGAAATACAAAGAAGAAAATCTTCGTAGAGAAGTAGAAAAAGAATTTTATAAGACTGCTATTGACGATCTATTCAACGATGCCATTGAGCAATCTCAGCTCTGGTTTGCAGATAATAAACCACATGAAAAGCCAAAGTGTGATAAATGTGATGAAAATAGAAACTGGGTGTTGACTTGGCCTGATGGGACAACCACAAGTAAGAAGTGTACATGCTCACAGCTGGATTATTGGTATGAACCAGAAGAAGCATGGATTGATACTTTAAGATATAGCGTTAAGGATTCTAATTACGTATCTGAAAAATATTATTGTCTTGAGAAAAGTTATCAGTGCAATCACAACAGAAGTAGTGAGGATTATTCATTTCAAGATTTCGGTATTCAATTTGTATATGATAAGTTTTGTGAGGATGTTGTTGATAAAACAGAAAAACTTTATTACGGAAAGAAAATTGGATTCAAATCAAAAGAAGAATGCCAGAAGTATTGTGATTGGTTGAATAGAAGACGGAAGAGTGTATGCAAGTGTAATGGTATAAGAGATAATTGTAATCTGTCGCCAAAATATCAATGCGAGGACTGATTAATTATGAAGATATTAGTTGATGATATGCCCAAAGATAGAGACGGCTGTCCCTGGTTAGTACATGAATATGCCACATGGTGGCATCCTGAGTGTTATGTATGCACATATGCAAGCCCGGAAGTAGTATGTAATGGAACGGATAAGTGTCCGTTTTTCATTAGCTTCAGGGATTATATGAGCAAACCTGTTGTTGGTAGTGATGGTACGATTGGAATTTAAGACGGTTACGAGGTAGGATTCGATTATAACATTATTGGCATTGAAATGGCAATTACAATCGTATCGGCAAGTATGATTTTACAAAGCCTGAAAATCTGAAAGAAATTGAACGGCTGAATAATTGTAATTGTAATAGCACAGCTGCCAAAATCAACGAACTGGTAGATGCCGTAAATGAACTGCGAAAGAAAATAAATTGAGGTAATATGGGAAAGTTAGCAAAAGAATTTACAGATATTATTAATGAACAAGATTTTTGTTTTGACGCTCATGAGATGAAAGTTATTCAATTGGCTACTAGGGCAATTAATGAGTGGGAAGAACAGCATAAAGGATGCTATGGGTGTCTTCATTTAGGAGATAAAAAATACAAGTGTGAATCTTGTGTAAGATTTGGTCATGATGATTATTATGTTTCTAATGGCTAAAATAGAACTTCAAAGGGTGAGAACTTGTGTATAAAATTTTACTATTATTAACGATGATTTTTCTACATATTGTAGATGATTATTATTTGCAAGGATGGTTAGCGTCGGCAAAGCAGAAAAGCTATTGGGAGCAAAATGCACCAGACGAACTATATAAACATGATTACATTATGGCATTATTCATGCATAGTTTTAGCTGGGCATTCATGATTATGCTTGTTCCATCTGTGTACACGTTGATTATGACAACAAATATAAATAATGCGTCCTTAGCGATTGCATTAGTCTTTTTAACTAATTTATGCCTTCATATGGTTGTTGATAATTCAAAAGCAAATTTGAAGAAGATTAATTTGGTACAAGACCAGTTATATCATTTGGCACAAATCCTTATCACCTGGGTTGCATTTGTAGTATTGAGTATTTGAAAATATACTCAGAGAGGTGACAAAAATGAAGTTTACATATACTTGCAATAATTGTCCGCAACTTAGTATAACAGAAGCCGAGCAAGAACGATTGAGGCTTCATGGAGAAGAAAGGTTTCATATGTGCTACAGGTATGGGAAAAGATTATTTCATTGGGATACAGGAAGGAATCACAGTCGGAACATATATCCGTGTTCCGAGTGCGAAGCAGATATGAAAAAATGATGGGAGGCTCCCAAATGCCAAATATTGTTGGAGACTATTCAACTACAATTATTGATATTTTCAAAGATGTTGTAACAAGATACGAGAATAACCTTGATATTATTAAACAAACAGAAGATGAGATAAATGATATTAATCATGAAATAGAGTTATCTTCTCCGAAGGATATGTACCATGGATATTTGCTTTACAAGACTCTTCGTGACCTAAGAGTTAGAAGACGACAAGCAAAAGATGAAAATGATATCCTTTATGAAATGTATTGCTACATAACCAGTCAGAATGGCATTGAAGTAAAAACAAAGATGCAGAAATTACAAGGACACGCTGTGGAAACCGAAAGAAAGCTAAATAATCGGTCATATTGTCCTCGTCAGAGATCAGACCTTACTATAACGGATGTTTCTCCTGTTAGTAATAAGCCGTTTGAGCAGTTGATGAAAGAATTCAAGGAAACAAAAGTCACAACAAAAAAAGGAAAACTTCGTAAATGATTACTGTCAATTAACTTGTGTATTTTCTATTATTACCTTAAAATAAGAATGTAAGTAGTAAATAATTTATATGGAGGAACTTAACAATGTTGTTTTTGGCTATTATTTCTATTCTTTTTGCAGGTTTTGCAAGTGCTGGGATGAGCTTTGTGGGATTTCGTAGTTTCTACAGATCTCGTAAGTGGCAGCATTGTGCCGGCGGTGTCCTTTATGCGGTAGCTGCTTTCCTTCTGATCGGATGGGTTTTTAGTATGACAATGTAATATTTACGGAGGATCTAAATGAGAAATAACGATATTGTTGAAGCATATCTTCCTTGCATGAAGTTGATGAATACTTCTTCAAGGCTGGAGAAAGAGTCTATTCTGCGTGAAAATACCGACAATAAACCGTTTAAGGAGGTATTGAAGTACCTCCTTGACAATATGAGGATTTCGGGTATCAGCGAAAAAAGATTTAGCAAGGAAGTTGACATTTTGCTTCCTTATGCCACTGATGATCTGAGTATAATCACTCTGCTTCACTATTTTGATACGCATAATTCTGGGTCAGACGCTGACATTAGTTATGTAAAAGGTTATACGCAAGAACTTGCTTATCGCCAAGACAGTTACAAATATCCCGAAGAATTGTACAACTTTGTCAAAGATGTTGTTACAAAATCTTTGAGAATCGGTGTGGACTATACTACCGCAAATAAAGTATATGGCAGCGACTTTATTCAGAAGAAAGAAGTAATGCTTGGAACAAGCATTGAGCATTGTGATATTCCTAACGGCACATGGTTCAGTGTCTCGCAAAAGTTAAATGGCACCCGCTGCTTTTATTGTAACGGCAGTTTTTATAGTCGCCAAGGTAAGGTATTTAGTGGTCTGAATCATATTGCAGAGGCCTTGCAAACTGTCTGCAGTAATATGGGTATGAAAACAAATGATTGGGTATTCGACGGTGAGCTGATTTTGAAGGATCTTTCTGCAGGAGATAGCGCATCATTCCAAATTAGTACAGGTATTGCCAATTCCAAGGAGAATGACAAGAAGGAATTGAAGTTGGTTTTGTTTGACGTTATACCCAGAGAATGTTTTGATAATAAGTCAGACAGCGAAAATTACAGTGAAAGAAAGAAGCGCCTTGAAGATATACGTCAAGTAGTGACTAAGACGGGAGTTGAAGATTTAGATGTAGTAAAGGTATTTTATAGTGGAACTGATTTCAATAAAGTATGGGAATACCTTGATTACGCCGAGAAAAATGATATGGAAGGTGTAATGCTTAATCTTGATACTCCATACAGGTTTGGTCGGACTAAGGAACTGATTAAGGCAAAGAAATTCTACACAATGGATTTACGAGTTATCCGTATTGAACGGGGTACGGGTAGAAATAAGGATCGATTGGGAAAGGCAATTGTTGAGTATAAGGGGAATGAAGTTGGTGTAGGTTCGGGATTTAGCGATGAACAGCGAAATCATTTCTGGGAATATCCGGATGAAATTGTTGGGCATATTATTGAAGTAAAGTATAAAGAACAAACAAAGAATAAAGAAGGACTAGAATCATTGCAGTTTCCGGTATTTGTTTCTATTCGAGATGATAAAGATGAAGTAAGTTTCGAATAATATTTCTCAACTGCATAGGCGCAGCATGCAATACTGCTGCGCTTTTTACTTGTATTTCTATATGTTTTACCTTATATTAAAAATGAAGTAATTTTGTAAGGAGGAAATATATTGGCTGTAAAAGAATATACTTCTGACTCCATACAGGTGCTAGATGATATTGAGCATATCAAACTGCGTAGACAGATGTACATCGGAGAACATACTCAAGATGCACGACAACTGCTTTCTGAGATGATTGACAACGCACTGGACGAAGTGCAATCCGGATACAGCGATAAAATTGTTGTAACAGTTGATAATAACAATTCCGAGTATACTGTAAGAGATTTTGGTAGAGGAATACCTCATGGTTTAAAGACCTTGGATGACGGGACAAAAAAAGAAACCATTGCGGTATTGCTTAGTAAGGCGAATAGTGGAGGAAAATTTGATAACTCTGCTTATATTGTCAGCTCCGGTCTGCACGGTGTTGGGCTAACTGTAACAAATGCTCTTTCTGATGAAATTGAGATTATTTCGTATCGTAAGGGTAAGTTTGTAAGAGGTGTAGCTAACGGTACTACTGATGTTAATATTACTTACGGAGAAAGTAAGGAACCCGACGGAACATTTGTGAGATTTATTCCGAATAAGGAGTATTTTAACACAACAAAGATTTCAAACAAATATGTTATTGACAGATGCAGAGTAGCAAGTGCGCTGGGATTTAGAGCAGAACTTTATATAGACGGTAAGGAAATAGCTACAAATGCGGAAATGCATGATTTGATTCATGAAGATGAACCCACAAAGGTTTCAACTTATGTTAACTCTCCCGTATTTGAGGTTAAGTCTTCTGCGGGTGAGATAATGAAGGTTGCACTTAGGTACACATCTGAGACTAATGACAGATATTTTGGGTATACCAATCTTCTTTCAAACTATCTTGGTGGTACTCATGTTCAGGAATTATCTAGAACTTTAACTCAAGCATGGATTGAATTCATTGATAAGCATAAGAATATTAAACCCAGTGTTGATTTAAGACCTAATGATTACCTTGTTGGGTTAAGAGCCGTATGTGCTGTGTTTATTTCTCATCCTGAGTTTTCTTCTCAGACCAAAGAAAAGTTGGTAGTACCGCGTAAATATTTCACGGAACTGATGGAATTGTTCAAAAAATCTTTTAACAAATTCCTTGAAGAAAATGTTGTAATAGCACAGCAATTACTCAAGCGTTTTGAAGAATATCGTATTGCACAAAATCAGTTGCTGTCGAGGAAAGAGATTAGTTCTCTTATTAAGATTAATACTGATGATAGTGATAATATCAGGAGACGATCGATTGTAAGTAAGCTGGTTGATTGTACCTCTCGTAGTAGAAAAGGGACCGAAATCTTTCTTTGCGAAGGGAACTCCGCCCGTGGGCCATTCCTGTTTACACGTAATGTTAGTACACAAGCTGTACTTGCTTTAAGAGGTAAAATTCTTAATATTACGGGTAAGTCAGTAAAGGAAGCTGTAAAGAACGCGGAGATCTGTGATATTGCAAATTCTATTGGGTGCGGGATAGGTCCATCTTGTGATGCTAGTAAGTCACGATATGAAAAAGTTATAATTTCAGCAGACGCTGACCCGGATGGTCTGCAAATTACCTGTCTAATATTATCTGTTTTCGTTAACATGTTTCCTGACATGATAAAACAAGGCAGAGTTTATATTGCAGAGCCTCCGCTGTATTGTTGGGGAGACAATCCTAAGAATTATGGATGGTGTAATAAAGTAGAGGATGTACCAAAAGGAATCACTGCAACACGGTTTAAGGGACTAGGTGAAATGGAAAATTCACAGCTTGAGTACTTCTTAGTAAACCCAGAAACACGTAATATTAAACAGGTGCAATATCCAAGCGATGTGGATGAGTTTAACAAAATTCTCGGATCTTCCACAGGTAAAAGAGAACTACTACAACAACTTGGTATTATCGAGGAGGGAAAGTGATGAAATTAGACCTATTTTCTGAACCGGTAAGGGAAGCAGTTAGCAACAAAAGAGATATAGATACTGAGGATAGTACTCTCAAAGCTGTTGATGCAACTGAACTGGCCAAGAACAGCTACACTGAATATAGTAAGTATGTCAGCTGCGGGCGGGCTTATCCTCAGGTAATAGATGGGGCTAAGAGTAGCTATCGTAGAGCAATATACGGAATGTATAAGGGTCAAGGTCAAAAGAAAATGAAGGTAGCAGAGCTATCTGCTTTTGCTTTGCCTTATCACCCCCATCCCACTTCTGTGTCTGGAGTTATTATACAGCTCGGAGAAGCTGGAAATAAACTTAAGTTGATGGATACACAAGGTAACTGGGGTGATAGCTCAAGAGGTGTTGAAGCTTCCGCAGATAGATATATTGAGGGTAGGCTATCAGATCTTGCACAAAAATTATTTTGTGATTCTATCGAGTATGCTGAGATGGTTCCAGGTGAAATAGATAAGCCTGAACCGAAAGCACTTCCTGCTTACATTCCTCTTTGTTTTATAAATGGTAGTTCCGGTATTCCATCAGGTCTGCCCACATTGAATATTCCTCCGATTGATATACTAGGAATGTTTGATTACTATATAGATGTACTTTCTCACAAGGATTTAAACTATGTTCCTAAAAAAGTACCTCTGCCTAACCTGGAGATTGATGTTCTCTCAAAGAAGGAAGATTGGGATACAATCATTAAAACCGGGAAAGGGTCTTTGAAAATTGCACCTCGCATGGAAATAGATAAGAATAATGTAATTACTATTACAAGCCTTCCAGAAACAAAGGGTGCTGACCATATACGGAAAATAATAGAGAAAGAGATACTTCTAGATAAAGTTGATTTTAGAGACGAATCAGCCAAAGAAGTAAGATATGTAATTGAAAAGGTTCCCCATAAACAAGTGGACATGAAGGAGCTATATAATAGACTGTACACAAAGTTACAATCCTCTGTTACATATAATATGGCATTCTTTGATTCAGAAAAGATTTATGTTCCTTGTTCTTTCCACAAGGTGGTAAAGGAGAATATTAAATACCTAATTGCTACTCATACAAATCGTACAACAATACAGCTTGATCAAAATAGATTAAGGCTTACTGTTCTTGAAATAATTGAGGACATGAAGAAAAAGAACAACTTTAAAGAAATATTTCAGCTTGATAATGAAAAGGCAATTGATTATATTTGTAATAGATATAAAGTGGATAAAGATATTGCAAGTAAAGTTTTACAAAAGCCTCTTTCATATCTTACACGAGAGCATCTAAAAGAACTTGAAGATCTCAAAGATTTGATATCCTCACTTGAAAAGGATAACTCTGATATGTACGAATTCTTGTGCACAAAGTATAAGGCCTTAAAGAAGGAAGTAGCAAAAGTAGTTAAAGATAAATTTAAGCCTACCGTGTTTGTAAATAACTAAGCATATACACCAAGGGATATTTCTTCCCTTGGTGTATTACTTGTATATCAAGCAAAGATGCCATATAATATTGATGAAAGGAGGAGTTATTGAAAAATGGACTATATGAGAAGAAAGCAACTTATGGTTGATATTGCTAAGTATTGTGATAATAAAGGAGATTGTAAATACTGCGAGTACAGTGGGGATCCCGATGCCTACTGTGCCAATTATCGTAAAGCAGATTGCCCTGACAGTATACTGGAAGCATGGCACAAGACTCTTTGCGAGGACAGAGACGATAATAAGGATAGTGTAAATCATCCTTCTCATTATCAAGGTAAACATGAATGCATTGATGAAATGAGGGCTCTTTTTGGTGAAGAGGCTGTAAAGGCTTTTTGTCGTTGTAATATTTGGAAATATACCTACAGAGCAGATTCGAAGAATGGTGAAGAAGACCGTAAAAAAGCTGAATGGTATATGGACTATTTAATGAAGATGGAAAAGATGACAAGTAATAAATCTTTACTTGGATGAACTTTACACATGGATCGGAGACAAATGTATGCTTAAAATTGAACACACAGAAGTAGTAGGCTGGGAGCATGCTATCAGAGGTATGCGCAATCCTATGAACTCTTGGGAGAAGAGCGATAGTCAGACTTGTACAAATTGTAATGGGTGCTTGCCAGGCCAAGAATGTGAGCGGTACAAGAATGGAACATTTATCGGCCCGAATGATCTTGACCTCATGACTCGCCTACGAAACGCTGGTACCGACCATCGTAAGTTCATGAGGATGATTACAGTGTACTTTGATATTACGGCTCCTCTCTATTTCTGGAAAGAATTCGATACCTACAAAGTGGGTACGGTGGCAAATTCCTGCTCCACGATGCATAAAATCGCGGCAAAGGAGTTTACGCTGGAGGATTTTAGTCATGAGCATTTGAAATCCTTTGACTGGGATTTGAGTATGAACAACTCAGTAGACTTATGTATAGATGAGAGCGGACTTCACGATGGGAGTGTATTATATTCTCCATTCGGAATTCTTAATTTAACAATCAAATCGTTGAACACATGTCGTAAAAAGTATCTCGAAACCAAAGACAAAAAATACTGGTGGCAGATGATTCAGCTTCTTCCCAGCTCTTATAACCAGAAGCGGACAGTAATGCTGAATTATGAGGTTCTCGCTAACATGTATAAGTCACGTCGTAATCACAAGCTTGATGAGTGGCATACTTTTTGTGACTGGATTGAGAGTCTGCCTTATAGCGAATTGATTACTGGGAAAGGAGATTAACTATGATTCTTGTTATTCTTGTTATCGGCATTCTGATGGTCACATTGGGCATAGTTTTATACGATAAACTCGACTATGGCAAAGACAAGATTGGTAAGATATTTCAAATCATAGGCACGGTTGCTACTATAATTTCAACAATAGTTACCATTGTGCTGCTTGTATGTGTACTTAATCGAGTAAATATTGACAAGAAGATTGCCATATACGAAGAGGAAAATACTAAAATTGAGCAACAAATTGCGGATACGGTAAAACAATATCAGGAGTATGAAACCGGCATCTTTACTGAGGTGGCTCCTGAAAGCTCCATCACACTTGTTGCTCTCTACCCTGAGCTTAAATCAGACACCCTTGTTCAGTCTCAGATCAAGGTATACGTAGACAACAACAAGACAATTAAAGAGCTTAAAAGCTCAGCCATTAATGCGCCTGTTTATCGTTGGTGGCTATACTTTGGTAAGTGAGGAATAAAAATGAAAGACGCCTATTGTGATAATTGTAGGAGAAAAGTCCCAACCTGGATAAGATCCAGAAAGGCGACTATCGAATATAACCGGAAAAAGATGTCTCCCCACTTTAGTGAGCGAGTAACGAAATAGTTATTTCTGGTTCACAAATATTGTATATATTTTTGTAAGTGGACGAGACTTATACTAAATATTGTTTTTACAAGCACATTATGTATATTTGTATTTACTCGTCCTATTTACATTGTACATAGTGTGCTTTTATTTTGTTTGAAAGGAGGTTATGCAATTGAAGTATACTTACAAGTTTCGTATATATCCAAACGAAACACAACAAGAGTTGATAGAGAAAACTTTTGGGTGTTGCAGATTTGTTTACAATCAGATACTGGATGCGAAAATAAAGTTATATAAAGATGAGAATAGATCAACAAGTTATTATGATACTTGTAAAATGCTTCCGAGTTTGAAACAACAGTACGAGTGGCTCAAAGAAGTTGATTCTACTGCATTGCAAGGCAGCTTATTTAATCTAGATAAAGCATACAAAAACTTTTTTCAACAAAGAAGTAGGTTTCCTAAGTTTAAATCAAAGAAAAACAATTCGTGTTGTTATACAACAAGGCAACTTGCTTCAGTAAAGTTGTTTGATAAATACCTTCAGTTAAGCAAACTAGGAAAGATTAGATGTAAGTTTTCAAAAAAAGTAGAAGGAAAGATATCTGCAGTTTCCGTTCGTAAAACACCTTCTAACAAGTATTATGTATCCATTCTTGTTGAAAGGGATGAGTTCAAGCCCTTTGAAAAAACAGGGTCAGTAGTAGGCATAGATTTGGGTATAAAGGATTTCTGCATAACCTCTGATGGAATAAAATATAGTAATCCGCATTTCCTAAGAAAATCAGAAGACAAGTTGATTCGTTGTCAAAGAAAACTTTCTCGAAAGTCAAGAGGAAGTAATAATTATAACAAACAAAGAATAAAACTTGCAAAAATTCATGAGAAGATAAGTAATCAAAGGACCGACTTTTTACAAAAACTTTCTACCTCGTTAGTAAAAGACTACGATATTATTTGTACTGAAACACTGAAAGTAAATAATATGCTTAGGAACCATCGTTTAGCTAAATCTATTTCCGATTGTTCTTGGTCGTCCTTTGTGAATATGTTGGAGTACAAGTCTTTGTGGTATGGCAGGGATATAAGAAAAATAGATACTTTCTACCCAAGTTCAAAACTTTGTAGTAATTGTGGATATAAGTTTAGTGAACTTACTCTTGACATAAGGGAATGGACCTGTCCTTCTTGTAAAACAAAACTTGACAGAGATGTAAATGCTGCAATAAATATCCTCAATGAAGGTTTAGCAATTACTTGTAAAAAGTAAGTCGATATCATACAATAATTATTGTAGGGTGGGAACCACCCGAATTAACGCTTGTGGAGATTATGTAAGACTTTATTTCAAAGCAATGATCGTTGAAGCAAGAATCTTCTGACTTTAGTCAAAAGAAGTTCAACCATCGTACGACAACCTATGATGAGGCATACGCTGTCTGCAAATTTTGCGGCGAGGAAGCTTATGACCTTGTGGTGGAGGACATGAATAACAAACGTCGATTCTTTGCACTGTCAGATACCCAGTAAGAAGTAGATATTTGAAAAAGCTGAAAAGGAGGGCTGATAATGTCAACAGATATTTGGGCAAAAAGAGAAGTTGAATTGGCTAAGAATGAAGCTCTAAAGTCAGGGTCTGATAATTGCTCTACACATTATATTTGTGAATGTTTGAACAGTGCCCTAAAAGCATTTAATTCGTTGCGTCAAGATGTACACAGTGGAGCTTCAATGGAACAAACGTTGATGTTCTTACAAAGACTTGTTCGCGGATTCCCCTTAACTCCAATTGACGAAGACACTACATGGGTAAAGTCAAGTGTTTCTGAGTCAGGAACAATTACTTACCAGTGTGCAAGAATGGCAAGTCTTTTCAAAGACGTGGATAGAGAAGGGAACATCACTTATAGCGATGTGAATCGTGTAGTATGTGTAAATAAAGATGATCCACACGCTCCTGTTTGGTATAACGGGTTTGTGTCAAGAGTTGTTAATAGCATTTACCCAATTAAGTTTCCTTACTATACTTCAAGTGATCCTATCATTGCATATGTGTCTGAACACACCACGTCGGTGACTGAAAATTTTGACACAATGTGTATTGACAGTGTGAAGCTAAACAGTGGTGAAACTGTAGAGGTAAAAAGATTTTTCAAAGAAGACCCCAATATTAATTCTTGGGTTGAGATCGAGGAGGAAGAATACAATAGAAGAGTTGAAATTGAAAAGACATTGAATAAGTAATACACTAAGATGTTTATTGAAAAATGAAACTATTGTAAGATTATGCATCCGGTGGATAGTGTTTTGAAGGAGTGATTTACATTGATATATTTATTTTTATTGGGGCTCTTAGTTACTTTGATATTTTCGGTTTTGGAATATGTTTTCAGTGACAACAAGAGAAAGAAAGCTTGCATAGCTATTGTTCGCTATTTTAAGATTCCTCTATTTTTGTTATTGCTTATTATTGCTGTGGGCAATAATGTAAATATTAAGTTAAACAGCGCAGGATATGATAGCTATAACAAATGCACTTATATGAAGAGTTATGAGATTGAGGACGCATATTCCTATCTAAAACTACTGTCAAATAATAACGAAGATAAAGCTGATATTACACAGGAAGATATGTATAACGCAGTATTAACTAGCCCTGCTAGTTCTCAGGATAACTACATTATCTACAAAATTAGTAAAATACAGGCTTGGGAATCACAGATTAAAGAAGTTGAACCGAGATACTATAATTACAAGATTATTAACACAATTATATGGGGAGTGAGTAATTGAGTATTGATAAATGTTCTTTCTGTGATTATGTTACACGGATAGACTGGATGAGGTTATTTGATGAATCCTTAGATTTGTCAATAGAACAGGAAGAAGTCGATTATGTTGCGAAGTTATTTACAACACAGCTGTTGAATTCATTTGATAACACATGTAATGATATCGACTATGTAAAAATTAAAGAATTGACGCCTAAGGTCTATTGTGACGGTCTCACTTGTGTGTTGAAAAATATACAAATCGTACCGTTACAAGGCGGCAAACTAGTATTAGGACTCGAGGTTATTGTTAAACCTAACTTATTTTCAGACCGATGGCGTAAGTGTATCTTTAGAGGGTATTGGGACGGATATGAGTGGCACACAACTCATAATGAATAATCTTAAGGAGAATAAATAATGAATGTATTTGAGCAAACAATGAAGGAAATGACCCCGGAATGTTTAGCAAGTATTTTGGTAAAACCTGCGGTTGTAAACGGTACTGACATGTATTATATGACAACTAGCGGGCAGCTTTTTACCTTTGACAAAGAAGGATTGCAGAAAGCAGTTGATTATCAATACCAAATCCTTATGCGGGAAATTACACAAGCTACTAAGGAATCCGACAATAAGTAATTTACAATCTTAGGACCCTACATAGGGTCCTATTCTTATGTTGTTGCATTTTTGCTTGTTAGGTGCTAGGCTTTTGTGTACCAGAGGTACATGTATACCCAGTTGTGTAGAAATGAACTGCATAAATAATACTTTTACTTTGTATATAGCTTTGTAGACAAAAGGAGAATTAGTTATGAATGAAATTGAAAAAATGCTAAATATAGAGCAAAAAGAAAGAAACGATAAGTTTTACAAGATTAGCAAGTTATTTAGAGAGGTAGGGTTTAACATTGTTACCTCAGTTAATGGCATTAGTTTTGTAAATGATAACACAGACATTAAAGCTTCTTTTTATGTAGATGATACCCTTAGCTATCAGGGGTATATAACTTCTGATCTGGATAAACATATTAACTATTCCACAAGCGGAAGTGATAAAATGTTGTTAAAGCAGCAGATGATTTCATTGATGCTTTCCTAAGGTACATTCCATAACTTGTATTAAGTATAAAGAAGCCTCCAAATGAGGCTTCTAAATTTGCAAATTTAGAAGTTTGAAGAAAGGAGCGCAGAATGAGTAAAATCAATATTAGAGAGTCACTTCGTAACATGGACGCTGACTCTTGTTGTAAATATGATTTACTGACAATGTACGATGCTTGTCCCTTGACAGATGAAGACAAAGCTGACATTGCAAAACTGCTGTTTGACAACGAAGATCCTGAGGTAATATATCAGAAACTATGCACTTATTTCTGTGACGACGATGTGGGTGAACTAACAGGATTAACTGATGTTCAGAATGTGACGCCCTTTGAAGCTATCATTAATAATGTAAAAATGGGCTTAGACCAGAAGTATGATAGTGTGTTCTATAATGATGTTGCAGGACAATTTGAAATTACGAGTAAAGATACAACATATACTTTCGGATTAAGCCCTGTGGAATATGAAACTGACGGCATATCGTTATATGTAGATTATAACTACGATATGCCTATTAACTACACATCAATAAAGGAAGCTTCTGAGGATATCTTAAGTAAATGTATTGAAAAGGTATTAACTGCATCTCAATCAAATGCTGTTCTAGATGATGATACAATGGAATACACTGTGTATGATGTAGTTGAAGATGAGGGTAGACTTTGTGCAAAATGCATGAACGAGTCAACGAATAGTTTTGAGGATATTAAGCTGGGCAAAGTTAATAGCGATGCTGTTAACGAACTGCTTAATAACATTCTGAATAATCCTAACTACAAGTTAACGAATGATTGCAGAAAGAAGATTGCAGACAATTCAGCTCCTTGGGGTATTGTAATGTCACCTGGGTTTGATATTACTGCAACTAATGCCTTAATGAGCACAGGAGATTTTGGTGGCAGCGTATCTTTTGGTGAATCTGAAGAGCTCACCTTTGAAAATGGTGATAGAGTAACTGATGGTAACCGGAAGGGTACTGTGATTGATTGTGACTCCATCAAAGTACTTGTTGATTGGGATTATTCTGATACGGACGACATTGAGTGGGTTATGAAGGAAGACCTATCCTTCGTAAATGCGTTGAAGGAAAGTTCTGAAGATGAAGCAAAACTTCAAATGAATAATAAGTATGACAAAGATATTGTTACTGAAGGCATATTTGATAGTAAAGAAACTAAACAGAAGAGATACGCAGATACTGTCAAAGATGTGTTCGGTGAAGATGTTAACGTAGTTGCAAACAATGTTATTTCTTATGCTTCTGATTTACTCCAGGAGGTTGCAGACTCTCTTGGAGATGAAAGCAGTAGCAAAAATCTTGGTAATAGTATTATGAGAGTCATTAAGAATGCGCAAGCAACTATTAACAAGACCCCTCACAGTTTAGTGAGAAACATCGCTTCTATTGGACAGAAGTATGAAAGAGAAAGCATTAACTTAAAAGAACTTCAAGACTTTCTTTCTAAAGTAGGTAAGTTACAGAATTCTGGTAAAGATGGATATAAAGCAATGCAATTCTTATTTGATAAGATAAATAATTCTCTATCAACCAGAATTGATGCTATCATTAAAACTATTACAAATGAGTATGGACTTATTCGTGAATCTAATGAGTCAATTCAAGAAGTTGAAGATGAGGGAAGACTGTGTGCTAAATGCATGAATGAATCTACTACAAATACTGAATCTTATAGTACTGAGCAAGATTTAATTGATGCAGGATATAAATATGTTGCAAGTAACTCCCCTTACGATTTATATAGAAAGATTATCGGTGGTAAGGGTGATTGGTATGCTGTAAACTATGAAAATAATACAGTACAGCACATAACGTATGCACAAGCTCGAGGTTACGAACCAATTGATGACACAACTGGTATAAAGAAGCTGTCCATGGAATTAGGTAAAAAACTTCTGCCACAGAATGAATCACTAGGAGATACTGATTGTACTGAATCAGTTCACTTAGGTGACGTAGTCGACTGGCACGGTACTCCTCATGTAGTAGTCAATAATGATGAGGATGAAGATCTGCTTACACTGAGACCTAAGGATAAATTCAAAGACTCTGACTTTGGCGACGACGATGAAGGTGATAACTCGGAAGACGTCTACATATCACCTTTACAGTTGAAAGAGTCAGTTGATGATGGTTGGGTAAAGAGATGGTCTTTTGCGGATAAGTGGTATAAAGGTCCGTTCGTTATTTCTAAGAATCCTGAACCTTATAAGGGATACCATCTTGAAAAGGTTAAGCCAAACGGTGCAACTGCAAAACATTATGGCAATTTCAACAGTATTGACGATGCTAAAGCAGAAGCCAGTAGGTACTTAAAAGAGTCCGCTGATGACGGTGTTGACTTTAATAGATTCCTTCCTAATATGGAATATTGCCCTGCATGCGGTGGAACACGCTTTAATGTAAAGACGGGTTTCTGTGCAGATTGCGGGTATGATGAAGGTGACTGGGGATATACCGGAACGGACGATTTAGACGAAGATGCAGAAGGATACGTAAATCTTCGTGAAGCTTTTGAAGACACAGACGAACTTGAGCTCAAACAAGCCCAACAGGAATTTAGTAGTGCAGCTACCTCAATAAATTCAACTAAGCTTCCTGCTATCTATAATATGGTAAATTTCCGTTCTGGAGATGTAGTTGTTGATTTCGGTGGAGGCAAGTTTGATAACGCCGTTAACTACCTAAAAGATAAAGATGTTACACTTTTAGTATACGACCCTTATAATAGATCAGCAGAACATAACAAAGAGGTGCTTCGTATCTTAAAAGAGCATGGAGGAGCTGATGCTGCTGTTAACTCAAACGTACTGAATGTTATCAAAGAGCCTGAAGCTCGTGAAGCTGTTTTAAGAAATATTAAGAAAATTACAAAGCGCGGAGCACCTATTTATATAACAGTATACGAAGGTAGAGGAGACGGAGCAGAAGGTCCTACTAAGAGTGGTTATCAGCTAAACAGAAAGACCGGTGATTATATGGATGAAGTTGGAAGAGTATTTAGTAATGTTAAACGTAAGGGTAAGTTGATTACTGCTATAAACGAGTCACATAGTATTACTGAAAGTATTGTTACTGATGCCAGTAATATTGGACAAGGTTATACAGCACCCATTATGGTAAGTCTTGTCACAAAAGCAAAAGAATTAAGAAAATTGGTAAAAGAGTATAAGAATAGCAAGGATAAAGATTCATTTGAGCGTTTCCTTCCTAGCTTTGAGGATGATATTCTGGATTATAAATCCGAGATTGAAGAAAAAATTAAAGATTTCGATAAATACTGGGAATTACACAAGAAAGCAATGCTAGATAATATTTCCGAAGCTGTATCCATTCTAAAGAATATCGGGATTCCTAGATTAGATAGTAAACTTGAAAAACTTGAGGAAAGCTACTCCGATGATGAATGGATTGATAAAATGTGGGAAGCTTTTCAGGGCATTTCAGGCATAGAAGATATTTCTGAGGGTAAAAAACCAAACACATATATTGTAACATTTGACTCTGAGGGATCTGCTACTGCTCGTGCTCGTATTTTGCTAAAAGCGTTGATTAAAGCAGACCTTGATATAGAATTGGATAGTAGTAACGGTTCAAACGTGTTTACTTTTATTACACCCACTAATGAGTGGGAATTTATTAAAGGTAAGATGATAAAAGATAGTGACGGATTCCTAACATCTTACGATTGGTATCGTAATACGGATAGTGGATTAAATATCTTCATGTTCGGAGAAGATGAAGCAGATCCTGATTATGCTGACTGGGAAACTGAGTCGGATGCCGAAGCTGAAGATTGGTTTAATTCCTACACAGGATTTGACGAAGAAGAACTTGATTAACTTCTTAGTAGAAACAAAAAGAGAACCTTGATAATGATATTGGGAAATATCTGTACCAATACGGTAGGAAGTACCCATTCATCATAAACGCTGTTATTAGTTATTCGTAATCGGAGGTATATATTTTAATGAATAAAGTCTATAAAATAAAGGATAAATTCCTTTCTTATGTAGAAGATTATGATGTTGATAAGGAGGATCTTATTGCAAAGTTTGTAGATTATCTTACAGAAGATGAATTGTATGATTTTGCATTAGAGTATTGTGAGGACTTTACTGAAGACGAACTTGATGAATCTGTAGGTTCAAGCGGTACTACCGAGGTTATATCTAACGAGTTAAAGGATGCTGCATATAAGTTGTTTAAGACTCCAAAGTGGGGGTTTGAGAGCGACAAGGAGATTGAGGATTATATCAACCCAATCTTTGCTGTTTCTGAGGACCCTAAAACAGGTGACATTGAAGTACAAGTTAGAGCTGAATTAGAATATGATAACTTAATGGATCTTTCCGATGTGCTAGACAAGGTTGTATCAAAATATGATAAGGATGCGTACTTTGAACCAGAGCAACCAGGCATCCTTTGTGCATTTATTAGATACTAAAGAGGAAAAATAATTATGAAAAGTAGCTCTCATGATATAAAGAAGGAAATAAAGGATTACATAAGAGAAGGACACATAAATAAGGATAAACTTATTGATAATTTCATGGACTTTCTGTCCAGAGATGAACTGCAAGATTTTGTAATTATGTATAATTACATGACTGAGGACGAATTGTCTGAGTCTTTATCTGAGTTTACTGATAGTGAACATCAAATTATCAGAGACACAATTGATAAGTTCTATCCTGAATATAGAGGAAGACCTATTGGTCGATTTCTGGACGATGTGCAGATGAACACCCTTTCGGATGATTGTTATGTTGATCTCGATGATGCTAGAAACGAACACATGGTTTCAGACTCAGATATTGATAAGATGATTACAATCGATGAATACTATGTTGGAGTTAACGACAATGTTGGAATTGTATCTATGTTAAATCCGAAGGATGGTAAGATATACCGATACGCTGATTTTTAATAATGTCGAGGTTGCCAGATGGAAACGCTAAGAGAAGTTGCTGCTGAATTACACGATTGTCTTAATATAAAGATATGGGACGAGGATAACAATCTTCGTCCCATAGTAAGAGACAAGTTAATTCATATAACAAAACAATATGCAGAAGATTCTGAAGTCCTTAACTACGACGATATACTCGATGCGGAGATTGTAGGCAGTAACGCAAGTTATAACTACACACCACAATCAGACCTTGATTTACACCTTGTTGTAAATATGGAAAGTCTTAGTTGTGATCCTGCGCTATTTCAGCTTGCTTGTAACGCAGAAAAGATAAATTTCAATAAGTCATATGATATCAAAGTTAGAGGAATAGATGTAGAGTTATATGTAGAGGACGTCAAATCCTGTACATCATCAAATGGTATATATTCAGTATTTAGGGATGAATGGATAAAGTTTCCTGCAAAAATTGAGGTGCCTAGCTTCGAGAATGACGCAGGGTATAATACTTTACTTGATGAATATAAAACTAAAGCAGAAGCCTTGTTAGAGCCTAATACAAGTGCTGAAGACATTAATAATTATATTAATAGTCTCTATACCCTCAGAAGGTCAGGAATAATGACTGACGGAGAATTTTCAAAGGGTAATTTCATATTCAAGGAAATTAGAAACCTCGGGTTATTAGATGCACTAAAAGATGCGCTAAAAGATACTCGCAGTAAAGAGTTATCAGTTGAAAGTTTACTTGTAAATAATGACTCAATAGATTATAATAATAGTAGTGAATCTCGTAAATTTATTGAGTTACCGTCTTTTACTTATGCATTATCTCAACTTAAGTTAGGTGACGATTTCTTACAAGAGTTGCAGAACAGGATATTAAAAGACCTTGACATAGGTGATATTATATCTGGCGGTGCAAGAAATATTCGATTTAAGCTTCGAAACAAAGGGTCTCAAGGCGGTGTACGTGTAGTTTATATTGACATAGTGTGCAAAGAATCAATATACTTGTTGGACATGTACTCAAAGAACACAAAAAAGGATTTGACACCTGCTGAAAAAGCTTCACTATTTGATATTATAAAGGAAGGGATTCCAAATGAATGAGTTTGTATATGATACTGATATGAGCATGGAAGAGGTTGACGAAGCATTTCGAAATATCGATGCAAACAGATCAGTTTTGTGGGAAAGGTCAATGTCAATGTTAAGAAATGATTTACGAAAGGGTAATAAACCCATTAAAGAATCAAGAAAATATCGTGTTAACTACTTGTTAAATGAAAGTTATCACTACTCCATTGTTGAAGCAGCAAACGAAGATGCCGCAGAGAAAAAGGTTAGAAATTACCTTGATGATCCTGATATGAATCTTGTTACTCTCGGTGTGGAGGAGCAGGAAGTTACTATGCTTGAGCCTGGAAGTGATTCAGCAATGGCGGAAATAATTAATCAGCTTATTGTTGATGAATGGGAAGCTATTAGTGGTTATAATAGTGCTTCTGTTACTGCACAGCAGATTGGTGTAGAAGATGCGGCAAAGCTATTTGCAGATATAGCCAGAGAGGAAGCTGCACATGTAGGTGAATTACAGCAGTTATTGAAGTCCATTGATAAAAATACTCATGCAATCGGTGAAGGTGAAGAAGAGGCACAACAGAAACTGGATGAGAGTGTTGAATCTGACTATCGCGTTATGCAGAAAAATTATAAGAACTCACAGTCTTTTAAGGATATTGAAAAGGAAAGCGGTGAATTTCGTGATTTGACTGATGACCTTAAGCATAAAAATATTCCTTATGACATCTATTACAATAAAAAGGATAAGGGTGCCACAGTATTCTACGAAAGTATCGGTAATTTATTTAATGATAAATTAAGTGATACAGAAAAAGCGAAAGTAATCACTGTAATTGACGAAACCTATAAAAAGACAGTAGAAGAACTTATTGAGCAAATACAAGAAGGTAAGTTCGATCCTTCGGATTATCAGGTTCGTGAACCTAATGGCATCGAATTTTTCAGTGCAGACATGAGTAATGGTAAAGGAGAAGTTGTATATCATTATTTCTTGATGCCTCAGAATGGTGACATAATTGTATTTGTTGATGTAAAGTGAGGTTTTGACATGAAGAGAAAAGTAAGAGAAAAATTTGAAGTCGGTAAAGCAAACATGGAGTTTCCTGATTATGAAATTAAGATTGAAGGTCAAACTCCTATTACTTATGCTGACGCTATAAATAAACGGATCAAAAATATTACTAAGATTAAGAAAGATTTTGAAAGAAAAGATAAAATCATGGACGAATTTGAAAATGAAAATCAAAAGAGATTCGATGAGTCCTTTGATAAAGACTTAGTCGATAAATTCATAGAGTATCATGAATATCCCGGTAACTATGATGATAATAGTGGAGCTTTTGATAAGGTTTACAAGATGCTAGACACATACGCAAGAGAAGATGAGAATCCTGATAACATGACCGTTGATGAGCTATTTGTAAGGGCACCTAGAAGTGAACAAGAAAAGATGATCAAACTTATTAAGCCGAATATGAAAGAATCACTATATACTGATACAAAGCTGTATAAGGAAGCTGTAAATATTTCAGAAATTCTTTCAAACTTTATTTCCGAGCTTGGAAAGATTAATACTTCAGACTTTATGGTAGAGGGCGATTTTGAAATTCTGAATCGTGCTACAGAAGTTTTAGATGGCTTTGCTACTTCTTATTCTTACATAATGGATAATGAAAATGTATTTGAGAGTAAGAAATGCCCTGATTGTGGCAACGAAGTTTGTACTTGTGACAAAACCTCAGAAAATCTTGAAGAAGCAGGTAGAGCTACTGCGGAACTTCGTAAGCCACGCTCAGTGATCAATAAAGAAGATAAGTTGTATTCCCGTGATGATGTTTGGGCAAAAGTGTATGATGAACTGAGTTCTGAAGTTGAAAACGAAGGCCCTAAAGGGGAAATCTATAAAGAAGTAGATATTCCTCGTGGTAAGAGATTTATAGGTCCTTACGTGGGTCCTGGTAATGATGATCTTACAGTTTATGCACACATCAAAGATGATTTGAAGTGGGCAAAGAAGATTGCAGATCACTTTGGACTCAAGATTGACATGAAAGAAGATAAGAATAAAACCACTAACAAGTATTATCCATTCTATGCTATACTGAGAAACGTCAGTGATGCAAAGGTGTCCGATAAGGAAATGGAAGAATACATGAGTGACATAGATTAACAAATAATTGAAATAGATGACTAAAGGGTGACTTAGCTTAAACAACTAGGCCACCCTTTAGTATTGTATATATTTGTATAAGAAGAGGGGAGTATAATTAGAATGAGTATGTTTGATAAATATACCGATAATTCATACACGGCGTATAACTTAACTCCTCCCACTATCCATAAACAAAAATCATTGCTGTTGAATCCCCCTTATATAAAATATGATATTAGAAAAAATCCTATACAAATGGTGTGGGACCCGGTGGATGCTTTTAGTTTCAGCATTAATTTCGGTAAAAATATAACTGTGTTTGAAGATGACATAATATTTTCAGCAGAGGGGCAAAAACCTACAGAAACAACTTCGGGTAGAAAAGGTCTTAAAGCATATAATATTGTAGAAGGTAAAAGTTGGACATGTAAGGGTACAATAAATGATTCTTTCGCAGAAGATGAATGGATACCGATTATGGGAGGATCTAGTTCCAAACTTCCTGAGTGGGAAGAAGTTAATACACCAAAACTACGTGCCTTTACATATACTTTTTTTGATACCGAGGAAAGCTCCAGAGGAACAGATGCAAAGGAAGATCTCTGGATATGGGAGGAAGATGAAAAACTTGACTTTCCACAGAATGGTACAAAGATAATTATGGTAAGTGCCTTTAACGGCGAAACTGAATTTGAATGTGAAATACAGAACTTCCGCAGGGAGAAATTATATTCATATATAAAAGTAGGTGTCCCACCAGTTATTGACATTTCCTCTCTTGTTACACCGCTACTCGTTGAAGGACAATACTTTATTCGCACTATAATAAAGAAGGGATCACAGATAATACAGCAGAGTGAAATACCTGTAACTATTATATGTAATCCAGAAAGATATGTTGATAGTGAGAGTAGTGAAATATACGAAAATACTTTTACTACTCAGGTTAAATACGGAAGTACATTTACTTGGGAACCACTAGGAACAGTTGGTGACGATTATGTATGGATTCCTATTAGTTAAGAGGACTTAATGATGTTTATTACAATAGAAGATAATTACTTAAAAATGAATAGGGGAGACTCTTATATATTACCTTTAGTGATAAATGAGGGAACCAAATTAGAGTTTAAGCAATATCAGCTAAGACAATTTGACAAGATTTATGTAGGAATAATGGAGTATAATCAAGCATTTGAAGATGCAATTATAAGAAAGGTTATAACTATAACTTCACCTACAGATCGTTACGGTCATCCCTTGTTAAAATTATCACCAAAGGACACGGAATATCTAGTGACAGGCAAGTATTTTATTGAGATAAAACTTGTACAGAGTTATTTTAATGAGGGCGAAACAGTTACAACAATTCTTCCGTTGAAGGAATTTTTCATTAACGGTACAACCAAGAATGTGTCAAACACTTGTGTTAATGCAGAGCCTGTTGAAAAAGTGACAAAAGAGTCAAATTGGGAACACCTTTCCGAGCCCACGCAATCAAACCCTGTAATGATAAAAAGTGAGTATCAGTGGGTTCAAATTTGATATATAAGATAAGGAGTAAAAATGGACAATAATAAATTACCTTATCAAGAATTACTTGAAAAAATAGCAAATACACCTGAAAGCATAAATCTATATGACCAAATAACCGCAAAGTTTAAAACTTGGATAAATAATCAGACTCGATTGAATGCTACCAACATGAACTCCTTGGTAGCATTTATTAGGTCCTATAGCCAACAGGTTGGATCACTTGTGGAAGGACAAGTGTCAGAAACCTTAGATTACTTTGTGCAGTCAAATGCCGGATGGAAGGTTTCTTCCAATCCTCCCTCAAGTGAAGATGTTGTAGGAGGAGAAATTTTTAATAACTATGTTAGGAATAAGGCCTCAGGGAAATTCAGTCACGCTGAAGGCAATAAAACAGAAGCTTCCGGAGATAACTCACATGCTGAAGGCTCAGAAACTGTGGCTGCGGGTGTAAACTCACACGCACAAGGTAAGGCCACAGAAGTATCTGGCAATAATTCCTTCGGTGGAGGAACTAACACATCCGTAGCAGGAAATAATACTTTTGGATTTGGTGAGGGTGTTACATCAGGTTATAATAATCAATTTATTGTTGGTAAATTTAATAGTAACTCTGATGATAACATAGTTGAAGTAGGCTACGGAAACTCAGATACTGACAGAAAAAATATATTCAGTATTGAGAAGACCGGTATCGTGCTTTCCGGTACAAACTCACTTTCTTCAAACAACACAGCAAATACACTTACTCCTAAAGGGTATGTTGATGCTGAGATTGAAAGGCTAGACAAAAATGTATGGTTAGGATACATTGATGTTACTTCAGTGGTTTATCATAATACGGAAGCATTTACTAAAGCCCTCAATGACGCAGCAAAAGAATTTACAAAGGACACAAATCCACCTTCTGGAAGAAGTGCAAAAAATGGGGATCAGATAACTGTTAAAATAACAGATCCGACTTCCTCAGACCCTGACTATCCTGAAATATGGATGTTCCGAGATCCCGATCCTAAAGACCCATCTTCCGAAACACCCGGTAAGTGGTTATTCTTTAGTTCTTTACAACAAATTGTTGATGCTTCCAAAACAGCAAAGGGCCTTGTCAGAATAGGGGATAATATCAATGTAAATTCAGAAGGTTTAATCTCTGTTCCTATCGGAGGGTCAGGTACAAGTGGTTCACTGGGAGTATTGAGAACAGGGGATAATATTACTAATAGTAATGGACGTATATCAGTTCCTGTCGGTACAAATTCTATATTCGGTGTTTTGAAAACCGGGGATAATATTATCAATACAAATGGTGAGATTAGCGTCCCAGTAGCAGACAATACAGTAAAAGGTGTCGTTTCCGTAGGTGAAAATATAGAGGTTACTGATGGAAAAATCTCTATTTCAAAGTGTAGTAGTGATACCTATGGTGTAGTAAAAGTTGGAGATAATATATCTGTAACGGAAGGAAAAATTTCTGTGCCTCAAGCATCTGATTCCGTTTTTGGAGTTGTTAAACTCGGAGGTAATATAATAAAGGATCAGAATAACAACCTCTCCTTTGAGTGGAACGAATTCTAACTAAATTGTATTTTAATATTGATACTTGAATAGATAAAATCTATTTCTGTATATATTCGAATATCTACAAGAAAGGAGCCATAGATAGATGGCAAGTGTACTATTTAAGTTTGGTAATCAAGCTGCATTTGACGCATTAGCTTCAGGTGCGGGATATGATTCCAACAGCTTGTACTTCATTGAGGATACTGCAAGACTTTATAAGGGCAGTGTTCTAATGAGTGAGCAGGCGATTTTCACAACTACAGTTCCTCAGTTTGGTTCTGCAAAAGAAAATCGTATCTATGTTGTAACATCTGCTGACGGTGTATCACTTTATGTTAAGAGTTCTACTGAGATGGTACAAGTTGGTGGTGGCACTGTAAAAGCAGGAGCTATTACTTCCATTGATGCATTTAACGAAAGTGTTATCACCAAAGCAGCTGGATTAGTACAGGGTGTAATGCCCGATAGTGATACAACTATTCCTACTGCAAGTGCAGTAAAAGGAGCTATTGAGAAAGCAGCGTCTGAGCTGTCCCAGAAGATTGAAGATCTGGGTGACCCCGTTGTTAATGCAAGTGCTGCGAGAAGCGAGGATAATAGCGGTACAGTTATTACTTTAACTCGTGCTTCCAACACTAATCCTATTAGCTTAACGGTTGGTGATCTATTCCTTACTTCTGCGGAATACGATTCTGTTACTCACAAGCTAAAATTATTTGTCAAAGATGTGGAACAACCGGTTGAGGTTGATCTTGGTGAACTTATTCCTCAAGCTGTTACTACCGCAGATGTTGCTCTGAAAGAAGAAATCATTGTTACTACTCCTGTAGGAAACTTTAAGAAGGGCGATGTCATTGATCCTGCAGATGTTGCAGACCTTCAGACGCTACTTGTTAGCATGTTAAGTCAAGACAGTAACCCCACAGTTACACAACCCTCTGCATCCGTAACACTTACCAATGCTGGTGCTAAGGAAGTTGGAACTGAGTTTACACCTTCTTATTCTGTTACCTTAAATCCGGGTTCATACAGTGATAATAAAAATGGTGCCCAGCCTACTGGAATTACTGCAACTTCATATGCTGTTACCGATACAAATGGAGGCAGTGCATCTACACAAACAGGAAGCTTTACTAAGTTCACTGTGTCAGACAGCACAAACTATTCAGTAAGTGCTACTGTTAATTATGGAAATGGTAATATTCCTACAACCTACTTGGGTAAAGAATATGCTGCTGGACAAATTAAGGCTGGAAGCAAAACTGCAAAATCAAGCAGTGTCACTCCTTTCCGGAATTGCTACTGGGGATACAAGGGAGCAAGCAATCTTATTAGCCCAGCTACTGGAATTACTGCGGCTCAGATTAAGGCATTAGGTAATAAAAATAGCAGTGCACCTAATTCATTGAGAGCTACCGACATGCAGCAGATTTTTGTTGCTGTTCCTAGCAGATTAGGTTACAAGAGCATGGAGTTAAAAGACACCGGCACTGGTCTACCTGTTACAGTTAATGGATCTGTTACTGTTCAGGTGGGCGGAGTAAACGACTATAGCCCGATTGATTACACAGTGTTCTACTCAGACAATGCGGCAGCTGCTCCAGGTACTACCACATATTCAATCACGCTTGCTAAATAATAAGGAAGGGAGAATACATAATGGCTATTATCAATAGAGACAATTTCTTTAGCCAGCTTGCATCTGGCGCAAAGTGGAATGCTGGTGTATCATTCCTTCGTACCAACCCGCTGCCCATTGACAGCAATTCCGTATTTAGTACACTAGAAGCTGCTCAAACATATGCTTCAACCAGCGCTGTTGCCTATCCCGGTCAGGTAATTGCTGTAGTTGATGCTAGTGGTGAGAACAGCTATTTCGGTATTGCACAGGATGGTTCACTAGAAGCCATCGGCGGTGAAGTTAGCGTAGATGGAAAAACTATTGTTCTTTCCAGCGGTGGCGAGCTTAGTTTAAAGAACTTCGGTGAGAAGTATTATAGATACGAGCAAAATGCTGAAGCGGGTACCGGCACTTTTATACAGACGGATTGGAACGATCCTACTCATCCTGCATCCAATCTTTCCGGAATGGAAGTTAAGATTGTTAAGATTGCAGAGGGTAATTTTGAACTCGCATTTTATCAATCCAACCCCACAACCGTTGAAGGACTACAGTCAGAAATTTCCACTATTCAAAGCAGATTAACTGATACCTATACAAAAACGGAAGTTAATAATTTAGTAAACAGTGCTACTTCAGAGTGGACAGCACTCGATTAAGGAAGGTGTTTTAATTTATGGCAAAGGTTAATTTTACAGTAGTAAATAAGCTCAGTAGCTATAACGGATTAGCAGCTAAAGATGCTAATACTTTGTATTTTGTTATTGACGCTAAGAGAATATATAAAGGCGCAAATGATGTTACATCAAATATCGAGGTTGTCACAGCATTCGATCCAGCAGAGCCCGCAGCAGGCACTATAAGCCTTGCTAATGCTTTCGAAGGTAAGTTATACCTGAATGCTGCAACCTTTGAAATGCGTATTAAAAACGGTGCTGCTTGGTCAGTACTTTCACCTGGGTATCTAACTACTGGTGGAAACTGGGCTCAAGCAGACAACGATGGTAAATTAGGTACTATTGGTGTTATTAAGACCATCATTGGACAAGCAATTGCAGCTGCTAAGCCTGAAGTTACCTTTGAAAGTTCAACGGGTGTGCTGAAAGTCGGAGACAGTTCTGCAAGATTAGTTGGTGTTATCAACAGTGTAGTATATGATCCTGATCAGCTACAGCTGGTAGTAAAGAGCATTTCTGCGTCTGGTGATCCTACTTCACAAACTATTAGCTTACCTAAGGACAATTTCGTCCGTAGTGGAAGATATGAAGCAAGTTATGATCTGCCCGAAGGTGGTAAAGGACCTGCTATCGTACTTGTCGTTAATGACGGAGCGGGTGCTGATAAGGAAGTAGTTATTCCTGCTGCATCTCTAGTGGACGTGTACACTGGCGGTAAGTCTGATAATATTCAAGTAAGTGTTAGCGATGGCAATGTTATCACTGCAAGTGCAATAATCGATCCTGCAGAAGGTAATGCCCTAGTATCAAGTGCTACAGGTTTAAAGGTTGATATTAGCGGTAAGGCCAACACGGTAAGTGCTGTATCTGGTAATGTTATTGTTGCCAATGGTGATGGTAACATGAAGGATGGCGGAGTGTCAATACTTGCAGAAGGTGAGATGGGTAACTCTGCAACAAAGATTCCTGTTGCTAGCGTTATTGCAACTGCTATTTCAAGTGCTGTTTCTGCTGCACAAGGAACACTGCAAGCAGCTATTGATGCTTTAGGTGAGAAAGTTACTACCCTCGAACAATTCAAGAATTCTTTAGCTGGTAAGTTCCTAACGGCTTCTGTGGTTGATAACTTTGTGGGGTTTGTTGACGCAAACGGTAACATTAAGGACAGCGGTAAGAAGGCTGGTGGTGCTACACTTGCTGCTGACCCTGATGCTAGCACTCTTGCTACAGAAGCTGCTGTGTTTGCAGCAATGTCCTGGCAGGAGATCTAATACACATACTAGTGTAAGTATCTACTAAATAAATTCTCAAGGTTACTTTTACAGCTTTTGTAATTCAAGATGTAAAGTAACCTTGAGAATTATTAGGAACTATCTTAAGTGTTATAACATCACACGATATAAAGTTGGTGTTAGATAATGTATTTTATTATGTGTAAAGACACATAAATGTAAAGTATTTATTTTAATGAAAGGAAATGTTTATATGCCTTCTGCTAACGCAAAAATTAATTTTAAGGCAGGTATGCAGAGTTCTTTTGATAAACTCACAAAAGACCTTAACACCGTATATTTCATTACGGACACTCAAAGATTCTTTGTAGGCGAAACTGAGTATTCACGTCCCGTAAGTTACGGTTCTTCTCTGCCTACAGGATATCTTCCTCCTAACTCACTATTCGTACTAGAGGGTACAGGAACCCGTGATCTATTCTTTAGTAAGGATGGTGCTTCCTGGGAACCTATTGCACACGTAAATGATGCGGTACTAAACTCCGACGATAAGACCATTGGTGTAATTACTGCTAAGGCTTATGGTTCTGCAACTAAAGTTCCTGTTATTACGGTTGACAGTAAGGGAGCTATTACTGCTATTGAGGAAAAGAGTATTGCTTTCCCTGCTGAAACTAATATTACTATTGGAGCTGCTACTGGTTCCGGTAATGTTATTGGATCACTAACTGCAAATGGACACACCATCACTCCTAGTATGGTAAATGCCGTTGTAGCGAATGGTGCTATTACAGCTGCTACTAAAAATAGTTTAGTAAAGTACGATGCAAAAGGACTTGTTACTTCAGGTGTTGCTGCTGGTACTGCTGCTACTAAGGATGTTGCAACTGAAGCTATTAGCACTTCTGCAAATGATAACCTCGTAACCGGCTCTCAAGTTAAGACCTATGTTGACTCCGCCGTAGCTGGCTTGGCTGGTGCGATGCACTTTGTAGGTGTGTCCACCACAGATCCTAAGGGCACAACTGGTGCAACTGTGAGCGGTCATACCAAGTGGTCTGCCGGTGACGTTGTTATTTACGGTAATAAAGAGTTTGTTCTAGATAAGGCAGAAAATAAAGCTGCTAACTGGCACGAACTAGGCGATGAATCCATCTATGCAGTTAAGGGCTCCATTGTTAATGCAGATATTGCTGCTAATGCTGCTATCGACCAGAGCAAGATTAATGGTTTAGGTGCATCACTAGACGCTAAGGTTGACAAAGTAACAGATGCCGTAAATGGTAACTTTGTAGCCTTTGGTGCCAATGGTGCTGTTGTGGACAGTGGTAAGAAAGCTGCTGATTTTGCAACTGCAAATTCTGTAACTCAACTTACAGGCAGAGTAGAAAATGCAGAAACTGACATTGATAACCTTCAAGCAGTAACTATTGCAGGTAAGGCGCTGAGTGGAGCTATTACTATCGGAGCCAATGACCTTAGCGATGTTACTATTACAGCACCTGCTGCTGGACAAGGTCTGGTATATGACGCTGCGAAGAAAGTTTGGAAGAACAGTGCTATTACTGCAAGTAGCGTAGCTTGGACCGGTGTTACCGGTAGACCCACTTCCGTTGGTTTAACTGGGGATATTACAGGTTCAGTTACCCTGGGCAGTGGTGCAAATACTATTACTGCAGCTATTGCTGCTGGCTCCATTGTTAATGATGATATTTCTGATAGCGCTGCTATTAGTATGTCCAAGATCAGTGGACTCAGCACTGCACTGGATGGCAAGGTAAATAATACTATCACAGTTAACGGACAACCGTTAACTTCAAATGTACAAATCAATGATATTACAGGTAATGCTGCAACTGCTGATTCTGTAGCGTGGTCTGGCATCACAAGTAAGCCTAGCATCAGTGTTACGGGCGCTGTAACTGGTACACTTGATTTAAGTGCTTCTACTCCTACATTATCTACTACTTTGCGTGAACTTACCAATGCTGACATTCCTAGCGGAATTACGGCAAGTAAGATCAGCGGTGCTTTAACAAATGCTACAATCTCTGGCAGCAGTGTTACCGGTGCTGTTGCTTCTGCCACTAAGGCTACACAGGATGCAGCTGGTAATGTTATTACTGAAACTTATGCTACAAAGAATGAGCTCTCATCTTCCGCATTAGTTTGGGGTACATTCTAATTAGATTAATTTTCTATATTAGTTAATGTTAGGTAGGAGTTAGTAGGTTCAAATCTTCTTTCTCCTACCTATATTATTGTATATACCTATGTAAGATAATTTGTTTTAGTTCAGTTATGAGGTGAATTAATGGCGGATAAAATTAAATTTAGTAAAGGCCTTTCATCTGCAATGGGGAATGTGGCAAAAAATCCAGGACAATTATTGCTACAAACTGATACTGGGAACCTATTTGTGGATTTAAGTAGTACTTCACGATTACAAGTAAAAGATAGCACCAAACTCCCCTTGTCTGGTGGAACCATGACAGGTGCTATCAATATGGGTTCACAAAAGATTACTTCACTAGCAACACCCACTGAAAATACAGATGCTGCTACAAAGGGTTATGTAGATACCGTTGCGGGGGGACAAATTGATCCCTCGACTTTTGCTACCAAAGACGATCTTAACGGTAAACTTGATAAAACGGGCGGAACAACGACAGATTTTAATCTAGTGTCCAATGCAAAGATTACACTTAACTCCAGTGGCACACTTATAAAAACAGGTGACGGTACTACGGGGATTGTCACTATTAGCGCAGGAAGACTGCTGATACCTACACCTACTACTACAGGTCCAATTAGTCAGGCTGTTGATATTGAGTACCTACTTAACAATTTTGGAAGTAAAACTGGCATTGATGACGGAGTATTAGCATAAAGATAAAAAGGAGAATATTATGGATACTTTTATGGATGGATTAAAGGTTTTTATAAATCAATATGGACTTGAGATTGTTACAACAATTGTTACTGCAATCGTAGGATATATTGCTGTTGTAGCAAAGAATCTTGCTCAAAAATATATCAATGATAAAACCAAAAAAGAGGTTGCAAAGATTGTAGTTAGCGGAATTGAGCAGTGCTATAAAGCACTTGAAGGTCCTCAAAAGTTACAGAAAGCACTTGAAGCAGCAAGTTCAATGCTTGCGGAAAAAGGCATTAAAGTAACAGATGTGGAATTAAGAATGCTACTTGAGAGTGCTTTGAGTGAGTTTAATAAGGTATTTGAGAATAGTGGCACACAGGGAACTGTAGAGGACTGGGTAGCAAGCAATGAAGGTTCTACCGAGTGCAATGCTGAATAATATGCATTGTAATTACATATTGTAATTGTATTAATAGTTACACACACATAACCAGATTATTCTAATCTGCAGATGAATTTTGTAATAAAGGATGAGTGTCAGCAGGCATGGATCTACAAGAATACAGATTAGAAAACGAAAAAAGATGGGCTGACTTTTCAGTTAGGCTGAAGGCAATAGAAGATGATAATGAAGTCATCTATCAAAGGCTTAATAAACAATCAGCTTTAGTTCAAGACATACAGCAACTGAGTTCGTCAGTTGCAGTACTTGCAAATAACATGAAGTCAATGTTAGATGAACAGCAACGTCAAAACAAAAGACTTGAAGAACTGGAGAAAAAGCCCGTAAAGAGATGGGATGCAGTAATTGACAAAATAGTAATGACAGTACTTGGAGCACTCATTGCTTTTGTACTATTACAAGTAGGCCTAACTCCTTCATAAGTATAAATGAGTAGATTATATCTAACTTATACATGTAAATTAGGTTTATAAGTATAGTTGAATATGTGATCACTCAGGGAGCAGATTAGGTCATGCTAGTTTGCTCCCTTTACTTATATTAGATATAATAAGTTGAAATAAAAGCATAAGCTACCTTATGCATAAGGCTCTGCTGGGAGGTATGAATGAAAAATATCAATGATATTGATTTTGAAGCTTTATCTGATGAAGAGCGGGCAGCAGTTTTACAAATAATGAATGAGATTGCAGATAAAGGAAGTTCTGATAAGTATACAGACATACTATATCAGGATTATAAAGAAATTCCAGTTGATATACTCACATTTATAAAAGATCCAAGATATCTAGGAAAGGCTTGGCATTTATCAGATGGTGAATGTAAGTTATATCCTTACTGGGAAGATAAGCTACAAGAGTTATTCCCAGATAATATAAGTACATCAGTAAATAACTTTATTTTATCTGGGGCTCGTGGTTTAGGTAAGAGTGAAATTGCTGTAACAGTTATGGCATACTTAATGTACCGAGTAATGTGTCTGAAAAATCCACTAGAATACTTTGGGTTAAAGCCCACGGAGCGTATTGCCTTTTCATTCATGAATATTACTGAAGCATTGGCGTATGATATCGGTGTAAGTAAATTTCAGAATACAATACAAATGTCTCCATGGTTTATGGAAAGAGGTACCCTAAGTGGTAAGAAAGAACTTGTGTGGAATCCCCCTCCTTACATAAACATTATAATTGGTTCTCAGCCCAGACATGTAATCGGCCAAGCCTGCTTTGCATCATTCTTCGATGAAATTTCATTTATTCCCACGCAGGACATTGAAAAGCAAAAGAAACGAGCAATCGACATGGTAGACACTGCATTAGGAGGAATGAAAACTCGTTTCACTCGAAATGGAAAGAATCCCGGTATCATTATTCTTGCATCATCTAAGAGAAGTGAGAAGTCTTTTTTGGAGGAGCACATGAAAAAGAAAGCTGTATCGGAAGGAGATAACACTTTAATAGTTGATGAAGCAGTTTGGAATATAAAACCTAGAGGAACATACTCGTTAAAAACATTTAATGTAGCCGTAGGTAATAGGTTCTTGAACTCTGAAGTAATACCTGATAACACAGATGACTTGGACTCTTATAGGGCAAAGGGGTACAGAATAATAGAAGTGCCCGTTGACCTTAGACCTGACTTCATTGATGATATTGACAGAGCCCTTTGTGACTATGCAGGAATATCTTCCACTCAACTTAGCACTTATATTTCTGGTGTAAGATTTAACGAGTGTAAGACAGATGAGTATCAAAACCCCTTTGTAAAAGATGTGATTGAAGTAGGTAATAATCCTCTGGATACTTCACAATATTGGGATTATTTTGATCTATCAAGAGTCCCAAAACAGTACAAGTATAAACCACTATATATACATCTAGATATGTCAATTAGTGGGGATAAAACAGGTATAGCAGGTACATGGGTAATTGGTAAAAAGCCATCTGTCCCGGGTCAGCCTATATCAAAAGATATGTATTATCAATTGGCATTTAATGTTTCAGTTAAAGCTCCTAAGGGATATCAAGTATCCTTTGAAAAGAACCGTCAATTCATACGCTGGTTAAGAGAACAGGGCTTTAGAATAAAAGTTGTGAGTTGTGATACCTTCCAGAGCTACGACTTACTGCAACAATTAACTGCGGAAAAATTTAAGACTGAAATACTGTCAGTAGATAGAGTTAATACTGATAGAATTTGTGTACCTTATCAGCACCTAAAAAATGTAATATATGAAAATAGAATAAAGATATATAAGAAATGTGATCTATTGACTGAGGAGATCACATCACTGGAAAAAAACAATGGTACGGGAAAAGTGGATCATCCAGAAAATGGCTCAAAGGACTCGAGCGACGCACTTTGCGGATCTGTATACACGGCTTCTCAACACGCAGAAGAATATGCGTTCGAATATGGCGATGACATTGATAATATAACTTCAGTGAGTGATAGCTCAGAATCACAGACTCGCACACAAATAACAGTGAATCTCGAGGACGAAATAAAAAGTGCGTTCAACATATTTAGTAATAATGAATCTACTTCTGAAGAAACTAAAAAAATTGATTTTGGAATGGGTCCTTCAACACCGTATACCATAGGATATGTAAACGAAGGAATCATGGTTTGGTGATACTTGTATATATATTTATGTAGTAAGATAAACGTATTTGAAAGGTAATATAATGAGTAATAATAACATTGAAGATTCCGTATATTTAACTGACAACTCAATATATGGAAATAAAATTAAAAAAGTTACTCCGGAGGGCAAAGAATCTGATGTTGGAATCAGTGATGTCATGTATGATAACATCATACAATCGGGTATAAATTCAACACTTGACCTTTCAGGAATAAACTCCTTAAGTCAACAGGCTACAACTCGTAATGAGATGTATAACATCTACGATACGATGTGTGAAGATGGACAAATTAGCGCAGTGATAAAAACATATGCAGAAGACGCTACGCAAAGAAATGCTGAAGGCAATATTGTTTGGGCAACTTCAAATGATTCAAATATTGCATACCTTATCAACTATTACATTGATAGTTTGAATATTGACAAGAACATATATAAATGGGCTTATAGTCTATGCAAGTATGGAGATTTATACATTCGTCTTTATCGTGAATCCGAGTATGATGATGCTATATTCGGAAAAAAGAATCGTAACTTAACAGAAGATGTGAAGATAAAGGCATTTAAGAAGAATGATAAGTATGCCCACTATGTTGAAATGGTTACTAATCCCGCTGAAATGTTTGAACTTACAAAGTTTGGTAAAACAGTAGGATTTATAAAAAGTCCAGTTGATGGAGTTATTGTTAAGTCTCAAAATAACATTGATTTTATGAATTATGCTTATAAGTTTAAGCGTAATGATATAACAATATATCCACCTACAGAGTTCGTTCATGCTGCTATCGAAGATAATGTTAGTAGATATGAAGAATCCGTTAATATTTTCTTAAACGATTCTGACTATGATAACGATAATAATGCGTACTCATATACTGTAAAAAGAGGGCAATCGCTACTATCAAATGTTTACAAAACATGGAGAGAATTACAATTGTTAGAAGCTAGTGTCTTGTTAAACAGAGTTACAAAATCTTCAATAGTTAGATTGATAAATGTTGAAGTAGGCGATATGCCGAAAGAGAATGTTGCCAAAACTCTTATGGGAATTAAACAAATGATAGAGCAGAAAGCAGCTATAAATAAGGGTTCGGGAATGTCAGAATACACTAATCCTGGTCCCATTGAAAATAATGTGTATGTTCCTACACATGACGGTGTCGGCGCAATTTCTACTACACAGATTGGCGGAGATGTAGATGTAAAAAGTCTTGCTGACTTAGAATGGTATCTAAATAAACTGTATGGTAGTTTACAGGTACCTAAAAACTTTTTCTCACAAAATGATGATGCTGCTGGATTTAATGGAGGACAGTCTTTAACAATTATTTCTAGCAGGTACGCAAAAACTGTAAAGCATATACAGAATATATTGACACAGCTATTAAAAGATATTTTCAATCTGATTTTGCTGGATAAAGGATTAGACAGTTATATTAATAATTTTGAAGTGCATATTCAGCCTCCAGTAACTCAAGAGGACATTGATAGAATGGAGAATCAGAGCACCAAAGTGCAGTTATCCAGAGATATAATGGATATGTTAAGTGATATAGAAGATGCACCTGCACGATTGAAGATATTAAAGTCATTGATGAAAAATATTGTTACTGATCCGGATATAATCAAAGAATTAGATGAGCAAATTGAATTAGCTATTGGTGAAAAGGAGCCTGTAGAAGAGCCAGAGCAAAATAATACGGATTCTGATGACGATAGTGAAATATTCAGTCTGAAAGATGAAGATGAATCTTCGATTACTAACGATTCTGAAGATGAAGATGAATCTTCGATTACTAACGATTCTGAAGATACTGAAAAATCAGATAATGATATGTATACTGATATAAATACGGAGGAGGGAGACACAACTGAAAAATCATACGATACTATTCTTCCTTCCCCTGATCAGTTGGGAATTGATTTAGTAAATATTGACTAAAATACTTAGGTGGTAATAACCATGAAGGAGTACTTATGATTACAAAGAATGATTGTTTGCTATTACTTGCAGAGTTAAAAGACAGAAATATTGACACAAAACCCTATGTAATTAAAACATTAAATAGTACTTCAGTTGATATTGAGGTACTAAAATTCATAAATAAAAACAGACCTCTTGAGTTAGGTCTGTTTTATGAATCTCTAAGGAAACGATATAACGAAGGTAAATCAAAGCTATATAAAGAAATAGTACAAATTGATATAAAAGAACCGAAGGATATGATTGTAACTCTATCAAGTCTTTTAACACAAATACTACTATATAGTAACAAAGTAGAAAATAAACAACTATTTCTAAAGCATTCAAGGGCTGATGAAATAACAAAAGTATTATATAATTATTTTGATACATTCGACCTTACTTTAAGTGTACAAATGCTTAATCTGATCAAAGCAGATTTGAAGGCCTGTGAATTACTGCAAAAGTAATTCAAAAATAAGATAAATTGTAAACTAATATATACTTATCTGAATAACTTTTTGTAAAAACTTTTGATTAATTTTAGTACGTCCTTTTTGTGTATATACCAAACACAAGTTAATTTTAATATTTAGTTTTTCATATTACAAGTAAAAATCAAAAGTAATTTTTTCATTGTATTATATTAGTGAAAACCTTAAAGGAGATATTAGATGCCACAGTTAAAGAATAACTTATCTTATAAATCATCAGAAAAAAGAAAAGGTGTTCTTGGCACACTCGAAGGCATTTGTGCTGACTGTATACACGCAACTAGGAATGGAAGATTATATCCAAATAGCGTGTGGGAAGTGGCATTTAATGATCCTATTGTGCAGGAACAGTTCAAGGCCGGCGGTATCTTCGGTCAGTTAGGTCATCCCAAAGAAGGACAAACTGAGAATGAAGAGTTTAATAGTATTGCCATTTGTATGCCCGAACCTCCTAAGAAGAGAAGCGACGGTAAGTTAATCGGTAGATGGGATATACTTGATACACCAAATGGTCGTATTCTTAAGTGTCTTTGTGACTACGGATATAAGATTGGTATAAGCTCAAGAGCAGAAGGCGACGTAGATACAGACTGGGACGGTAACGAAAGTGTACAGCCCGAAGGATTTGAGTTTAAGGCATTTGATGCAGTACTACTTCCTGCAGTTAAAGAAGCAAGATTAAATCTTATTACTGAGTCTTTGGATAAAAAGAAAGGCAGTTTAAAGAAAGCACTTAAAGAATCAATCGATGCGTCAAATGACGTTGATAAGGCAGTTATGCTACGTACCCTGGAGGATCTGGGTATTGACTATACAGAGCCCACTGAAAATGAGGGGGCTCAAGAGGACGATGTTGCAGTAGCAGTTGAAATGGATGATGCCGCAAGTAGCGGGGCAGACTTAGTAGACGACCTACAATCAGCTCTTAAAGAGATCAGTGACCTTAAAATGCAAGTAATTGATTTAAACGAGAAGATTTCAGTTGGCGAGGCCAAAGAAATGAGATTGTTAAATCAGATAAACAAATTACAAATTGCATTGAAAACGGAAAGAGACTCAGCAAAAAGAACTGATGCAATGAAGTCACAAATTGGAACAATGAAATCTCAGATTGATGACATGTCAGTGGAGAGATCTCGTTCCGAAAAATTAGCAGAGTCTTATAAGACAAAGCTAATAAGTGTGAGAAGTGAAATGAATAACTTAAAAGAAGCTGCAAAGGTATCAGATAGTAAAATCAAAGCATTGCAGTCCAAAGTTAAGGAGTTACAAGAATCTTCTCAATCATCAAAACGTAAAGATCAAGATTTAATTGAATCTTTACAAAATGAGATTGTAGAGTTAAAAAGAGACTCTCAACTTAAACATTCGCAATACACACAAAAGTTAAAGGAAAGTAAGGAACAATCAAAGAAGTATCAAAAACTTGCAAAAAATGCAGTAGATAAATATATCGAATGCAAGTCTGACGCACTAGGAATTTCTCCTGAGTCAGTAAAAAGCAGGTTAAATGAATCTTTTACCTTACTTGACGTAGACAATGCATTTGAAAATCTAAGGAAGTACAATCTTAACATGAGTAAATTACCTTTTCAGATAAACAATGTTAAGAAAGTATCAATGAAAGAAAACCTACAAAAGCAGGCTTTAACTAATCCTGATGATGTAGTGGATAAAGCATTAATGGAACTATTATAATATGATATTCAACTTTGATGTTGAAGAAAGGAATAAATATTTATGGCAAATTTGATCGAGTCTTATAAGAACAGACTTGCTATTGCTGAGTCCGTTCACCAGAAGTCACACAACGGCGCTAAGATGAGCGCTCAGAAGAAGCTGATGATTGCATCTGTGCTTCACAACACCTCCCGTTTCCTTAACGAAGCTTTCCAGGGTGCTGCTGCTACCCAGAGAGCTGATATTGGAGATTTCAAGAAATTCTGCTTAAATATTAGCACTGTTTCTCTGCCTAACCTGATTCTGCCTGAGCTGATGTTAGTTCAGCCCATGTCCAGCCTGAGTGGTTATATCACTTATCTGCGTTATAGCGCTGGTACTAATAAGGGTGGCGTTAAGGCCGGTGATGTCTTCAATGACGCTTTCCGTCTGGGCGTTATGAATGAGGACAGAAGTAATTACACTTCTTCCGCTATCAGTGAGAAGTACAACATTACTGCTGAGAATGTGTCCAATAAGAGCATTGTGTTAGAGTGGAGTCCTGTACTGGAAGTAAAAGGCGTTAAGATTACTCCTAAAGAAGGACCTGTAAAGACTTTGACTATTGTTAGTGAAACCCCCAACGACAATGAGGTTCAGGTTGCTATTGATAAAACCTCTGGAGTCGCTACTCTTACCTTTAATGCCTCACAAGCTCAGTTTGCTGATGGTGCCGTTATTAGTACTCTGTACATGTATGATAACGAAATCATTCCTCAGACTGTAAAGCCTGTTTCTCTGCCTACACTGACTGCTAAGATGGAAGTAGTAAACCTTCATGCACATGCTCGTCGCATCGCTGTGTATTACAGCCAGCTTGCAGCTTTCCAGGCCAAGAACGATTATGGTTATGATCTGGGTCAGCAGCTTTCTGCACAGGCTCAGGGCGAGCTTGCTTACGAAATCGATAGTGAGGGCGTAATGATGCTGTACAAGGGTGCTGAGCATGATCCTCAACTGGATATGCCTAAGTACAGTGCTGCTGTTGCCGGTGCTATCAGCCGTTCTCAGTACTACGAGATGTTTACTGAGGTAATTGCTCGTGCAAAGGCTATCATCTATAAGCGTACTCAGAAGTTTGCTCCTAACTACATGGTAGTTGCTCCTGACGTACTTACCGTTATGCCTTACCTGAAGGGTTGGGTTGCTGCTCCTGCCGCTGTTGTTAATGGTCCTTATTTTGCTGGTACCGTTGATAGCGTTAAGGTCTTTGTTTCTCCTGCAATGGCTAACGGTGAGTTCTTCTTCGGTGTAAATGGTGCAGACCTACAGACCAGCGCCGCTGTATATGCTCCTTATATGGCAATTGTTCCTACCCAGCTGCTTGGGTTTGCTGATGGCACTATGAGCCAAGGTTTCAGTACAATGTACGACATGAAGCTGCTGTCTACTTACAATAGAGTGGGTGACGTTGCACAGGACGCTGAAGATGGTCAGTACAGTTGGCTGCTTGTTGCCGGTAAGATGATCGATGGTCCTAAGAACGATTATCTGGGCGTGTTCGTAATGAACGATAACGAGAATCCTGTTATTACTAAAGCCAGCGTGTAATAGGAATAAATAACATATAATTAAGGGCGTCTCTTCGGAGGCGCCTTTATTTTTACCGAAAGAAAATAACTACTACTTTTACTAGTTAATTAGTTTATTCAACAAACACATAGGTTTTAGCTATATGATACCGAACTGTGATAAAATATATGGGGTACAGTTAGTAATATATTGAATAATCCTATGTAAATAGTGAAGGCGGAACAATACTAAATAACTGTTCCGTTATACTTTTGTTAGTTGTAAGTATTGTATATACTTATGTAGAATACCGGGAATACTTATATTTGGACAACACAGGAGGTGATTCTTGTGCCCAGTATGTCATTTTACACAGATGAGATAAAATTAGCTTTAACAGGCGGAGTGCTTGATTTAGAGTTAGATGATCAAACTTTACAACGAATTGTTAATTCTGCATTAAGGGAGTTACAAAGATATATCTGCTCTACAAAGATAGTAACACTTCCTTATAGTAGATGTATTAACATGTCTGAGTATAAACCTAATGCAGTTGTTAGAGTGTACAGAGCAGTAGCTGATAATCTAAAAAATACTACAGAGAGTACATATTCTGGAGTTGACCCCGTGCAGGTTGGATTATGGCAGTTAACTTCAAATACAGGTAACATGTATAATTTTAGTGACTATGTGTCAAGATATGCCTCTTGGAGTACATTGCAGCAGATTGGTAATACTTTATCAACTGATTTGATATTTTATTATGAAGATGCTACAAAGAATCTTTATATAAATACTTCACTCGACCTTGGGTCAAATATAACAGTAGAATATGTTCCCAGGTATGATAGCGTAGAAGAAGTTACTTCCGATTATTGGATTGATGTATTAATGAGACTATCAAAGGCGATAGCAAAAGTTACGGTGGGTAGAGTAAGAAGTAAATTCCAACAATCAAATGCTTTATGGGCAAACGACGGTGAATCAATTCTTGCAGAAGGTAACAGCGAACTGGAAGAACTTCGTTCCCAGTTAAAGCATGACTCACAGCTTCTCTATCCGCTTGACTAATATTGTTGCAACTATGTTTTTGCATATTTCGAAATATACAAATTAAAGGAGAATTTAGTATGAATCTTATGGAAGCTTTCAAGGCTTTGGATCAGCTGAATGAGGATGTATTCTCAGTTGATGCTGAAGGTATCAAAAAGCTAAATGATTTTATGCAGAACGATGACTCTGTTGACGAGCTTTCTGTATTTGATATTGACTCAACAGAAGATGATGTTATTCGCGATGATGAAGAGTGCAATGAAGGCGATATGATCCTTGACTGTTGTGTTTGTCACTCAAAGGTGTTCAAACCTGCTTCAGAGATTGTGGTTGACGAGGAATCACAAATTGCCAATGCAGGAGAGGAATGCCCTTATTGTTTCTCAGTAGAGGGCTATAAGATTGTGGGCGAAGTTAAGGCCTCTGGTGAGGAAGAAGCTTCTGCAGATGAAGAAGTTTCAGAGTCAGGAGAAGACGCTGATCAAAGCGAATCCAATGTAGCAGCGAAAGGATCTACCTGGGAAGAATTTATTATCAATCTAGAAGAAGAAAACGACGTTAAAGTAGATTCTGCATACCGGAACAAATATACTGGTGAAAAAATTATCTTCTATAAAGATGGTAAATCTTTTGAAGGTGAGGTAACCGAATACTTTGATGGCGGATACGAATTAATGAACTACAATGTCCATGAAATTACTTCAGAAAATGATGTAAAAGAAGATAATAGCTCTGAAGAAGTAGAATTAGACACAGATGTTGCTGAAGAGGTATCAGATGCGCCCATCTCTGATTTAGATTCCGATGACCAAGCGGAGGTACAAGAGTCCGTTAAAGATCGTATTATCAAGTGTCGCATGAAAGATAGAAGAATCGGTGAGTCTGTTGACCTTTTAACTAAGGATAATACTATTGCTTCTTTACTGCGTGATAACATGGACAAGTTGAGCGGCATCACTAATGTTAATGAACTTCGCGATGCTATTATGGACCTTGTAAATGAAAGTGACATTGCTAATAAGCCCGCTGCTCTTAAGCTGAAACGTGATCTTTATTCTAAGAAGAGCGTCGGTGCTTTACTGTCCACCATCGGTACTTACATGACTGGTGAAAAGGTAATCAAGATGGGAAGAAATTCACGTAAGTCTCGTAAAGAGTCTTTGAAACATAGAAGAATTACAGAAAGTAAAATTCCTGCACCTTATGATAAGTATTTTGTGATAACTGATGAAGATGATGAACTTGTGGGTGATACTGTCGGTGGAGTTAATTTAATTGCAGCCTTAGAACCTAAGGACCCTGATGTTTTGGACATTTTCGGTTACTTGACTGATGACCCTGATTTCCCAGTGGTTGAAATTGTTAGGGACAGAGCTTATCCTGTTGATCTAGAGGAACTTGGAGAGTCTCTTAATAAATCCAAGCGTCGTAAGTATAGTAAAGAGTCTTTCAAACATAGAAGAACTATTAAGGAAAGTAAAATTCCTGCTCCTTATAACAAATATTTTGTAATCAGCGACGAAGATGATGAACTTGTTGGAACTACTGTTAGCGGAGTTAAGCTAATTTCATTGTTAGAACCTAAGGATCCTGATGCTATTGATACCTATGGTTATTTGACTACTGACCCTGACTTCCCTGTTGTTGAAGTTGTTAGAGATAGAGTTTATCCCATTGATTTAGATGAACTTAGCGAATCTTTCAAACATAGAAGAACTATTAAGGAAAACGTAGATACGATCAAGATCACATCCGACGATATTACTATTAGCATGGACAGCGATAACGATGAAGCTGAAAGTATCGAAAGAACAAACGATAACTTTATAGTTGAGCCGGTATCCGATGAAGCAAAGGAACAGATTGATTTTAATAGTATTGATAGAGAGTCTGCTGAAGACGCGATTGAAGAGTCACTGAAAGAGTCTTTTGGTAATGTTAAGTTCTTCCGTTGCTCCAATATTGTACCCAGAAATAATAGGTTTATTGTAGAAGGTGTTATCGGATTTAACTCTGGAAGAAAGCGTAACACAAACTTCGTATTTAAGCCCAGAAAAATTACCGAGTCAAAAGTTATATTCAAGGGTTACAGTAAAGAATTGAAAGAGTCAGTTAAATCAATGTCTTTGGTTTGCCGCAATAGAGGTAAGAAATGTATTGCAGAGTCACTTAAGGTTAGTAAGTGAGTTTTTATTGGGTTACTTGCTTTTTGCAAGTAACCCAATTTAGAATATATTATAACGGAGAATTATATGAATTTTTCAAATATTAACAAAGCTTTCAAAGAGCAGTGGAACTTTATTCCTGTTCCAGATGATTCAGATAAAGGTCAATTATCTGAATTACTGAATAAAAGCATTCAAGAACTGAAGGCAAGAGATACAACAGATTTTAATATTTACTTTACAGCATTTATTGAGGATATTGAAAGTGTATTTCCAGATGCTCCTTGGTATAATAGTGTAGGGTTAGATATAAGAAATGATTTGTTTAATACGCAGAATCCTGAAATTACTGCAGAGCATATTCTCGATTCTATAATTGATGCTAGTGCATATCGTAATTCTGAATTAACAGAGGCTGTAAACCCGGATAATGCTGCAATTAATAAATTAATTTATGAAGTAGCTTCAGGTAAAAGTAGGGCAATAAAAAAATTAGAAAAGATGGGATACGAAGTTACCATTGATGACTCCGCTCGTAAAGAGTTTGGCCGTAAGTATTTCGGTGATACTATTAAAATTATAAATCCTAAAACTGGTAACGCTATAATTGGTAATACGGGCGCAAAGGAGTTTAATCTTGTAAAGGGTGCTTATTTGAAAGCTTCGCCTAAGTATGGCAAAGATCATTTTTTACAGCATACAAGAAAAGATATGGTTACTGCGGATCCTAATGCATTTGATTATAAAAACTTTCTTGACAAAGGAAAAGAAGCACCCGATGATAATGAAACAGAATTATCCAAGTTTAAGAAGGACAGAGCATTGTTAGATAGAGAAAATGCAATGTATCAAAAACTAAAGGATGCGGATGACAGGGTGTCATCAATTCGTGACCGTATGGCTAGAAATAAAGCCAAGATGTCCGAATCCTGGAGTGATAAGTACGCTGGAACTACTGCTACATTTAAGGTTAGATCCGGTTTCGATACTGCAGACAACTGGGGTGTTTCTGAGGCTGAAATGAAAGAAATATTCCTACACAATAACGACACCGTTACAATTCAGAATTTGTGTGTTGAAGGTATTCCATCTAACTTTAAGAATAGTTTTTGGAATATTAGATTTGATGACGGCTTAGTCCTTGACGGTGTATCCGGTTACAACTTATATCAATAAAGAGTTGTGCATAGAGTGTTAAAAGAGCAGTTCTCTATATATTATTAATTACTGACAAAGACTGTAAGAAAGCAAGAGGTAAAAGATGGACAATAGATATGGTCGATTAATTACTCCCGATATAAAGCTGCATCGTAAGTGGTTTGATGAAATGGTACGATTAATCGGAATACAAGTTGTGTATAGAGCTCCGAGAAAAGATAAGCATTGGACATCTTTTGCTGAAATCGAATCGAACTATCAACCCTCAATTGTAATAGGTTGTATTTTTGATGAACATCCTACACAGCAAACAATGAAGAAAATAGGTTGGGTATCTGAACTTCAAAAAGATTCATCATTAATACATGTAGCGTACGACACTCCTGATATACAGCAAGGTGCATTGTTCATTGTTCCGAGTGGGTTGGATGATGGAAAAGGAAGACTATTTCGTTGCGTTAAGTTGACAAACTCTATTGTGTATCCTGCTTCTATTGCATGTGAGATTGTTCCGGAGTATGAAGATACTTATCAAAATACGAATAATGATTTTACGCACAGTTCTTTTAATTTACTGAATGAAGAGGATTATCATCTATGATAGTTCAACTTGACAGGAAGTACTATTCATATAACTTTGCTTGTTGGCTAAGACGGAATATGAGAATGGAAATGCTTAATAGCCTACGTAGTTATTCCACTTACTACATGGATAAGTATTTAGAAGAACAGTTTTTGAATAAAAAAATAAATGTAAGGAATATAGTATTCAGATGCAGTAACAGTCTTTACATTGATGTTTATAAGGATTACATTACAATATCAATCAGTGGTTTTGAAAAGTATGAGGATATACCCTTAGCAGCATTAGCTAATATGATCACATTTGGCGCATTGGGGGTAAAAGGTATCCCTATATTAAGTAGTGTGTTTAATCGCGTTAACAATAATATATTAGCATATTACAAGCGGTATAATCCTATTTTCATAGTAAAGGAGATCAGTGATGTCGACAAAGTTGTATGATGATGCAATTGTTGAAAAAATAAGGGGCTGGACACTGAACACAAGTATCACTGTTACAGGACCTGATGAGTCTAGACGACTCTTTGAAGTAATTGCTGATCAAACTAATGATGAACCTATAAAACTACCGCTTATTGCAATTTCTCGTAATAGAGGGTTTACTATACTTGATAATGGGTTGGGTAAACAACCCATGAGCTTTGACGGTCTTACTCTCAATGCAAATAATAATCAAGCAAGTCAGTTAAATAGTATACCTATTAGCATACCGTATCAACTCGATATATACACAAGATATTTTGAAGAAGCTGACGAGTATGTTAGGAACCTTGTATTTAATATTATAAATTTCCCTAAAGTTGAAGTTAATATACCTTATAATAACGAAAACTATAAACATGTGTCCAGTATGACAATTTCTTCTTCAATCGAAGATAATTCAGACATACCTGAAAGGCTCATTGCTGGACAGTTTACTCGTATGACAATAGGGTTCAGTATTAACGATGCAAGACTCTGGGATGTTAGGTACAGAGATGTGTATCAGATCTGTGCGCAAGTTTTTCCAAAAGATGAATGGGATAAAAAATCAGATAAGAATTATTGTTCTCCTGAGTGTCCCAAGTTGATAGAATGAGTCCAATGAAAAATTAAAGGAGACGAATACATGCCGAAGATTGTTATAACCGAAGTAGATAATACAAGTCCCGGTGTTTTAAGTGAAAGCACAGATGTTGTGTATATTCCCGGTTTTGTTAATCTGGATAGACAAACCAATTCCGGTCTGTACAACAGTGCAGGAGAATATGTGGGCATTAAGGTGCATGAGCCTACCTTATTTACCTCAATCTCAACCTTTGAAAGTTTATGTGGAGCCGAACCCGCTTATTTTACAGAAGATCAGAAATATACCGATTTAGCTGGCATTACTGCCGATGGTGATCTTACGGGGTTCAGTGCAGATGCTATTCCGTATCACAACATAATGTTCACAGAAGGTCAGGCTGATCCTGCATACGTGATGGCAAAGGAAATTCTTTCTGCAGGCCTTCCTGTTCTTTTTGAAAGAATGAATGAAGATGATTATACTAAGACATTTAGTAAGGTTTCTGAGGCACCTGCTGACTGGGATACTGACTACAAAAACTACCAGAAAGGTATAGCCTCTTATAGCTCAATTAGTACTCCGGTGTTACCTGAGATGTTTACAAAGCAGAACGGTAAGGAGTACTTGAATGCAAGTGGTGGTAGTATTGTGTACTATACCAGAACTGCAGTGAAGGATGTATCTGAGGGTGATGCTCCTACTATTGCATTTTCTCCCGTGTCTGAAGTTGAAACCTACACTAAGGATGGAATTCAAGTTGTTATGGATGAGGGCTCCGAAACCACGGACGGAATACAGGTACCCGCTTACTACGTGAAGAATAGTGATCTTATCAGTGAGAGTGACCTAACCCATTATTATTTCAAGTCACCAATATACTTTAGTAATGTAACCCCTGTATATAAAGCAGGTACTTATTATTTGAAACAAGATGATAATTATGTGCTTCTCGATAGCACGGTTGCTCCAGCAGATTGGGGATCCGCAGATAAGTATTATACAAAGAGTGGCAGTAGTTATACCGTAGTAACATTTACAAAAGAAATTACTCCTGCATTTAATGATGAGTCCTTGAAAGGAAAGACTATTATTACTCCTTCAGCAAATGACTCAACTGTGTTTGAAGTTGTAACTGAGGAACCTGAAACTTGGGGCAACGCTTCTGTTAAATTCTACACATTAAGCACCGAAGTACTTCCTATTAAGGCAGTAACCTCAGGCCCAAGCATTAATGCTAAGCCTATTAAAGCAGGCAGTGTTATTGCAGAAGGCACCGAGTTTATTCCTCATTCTTGGGTAGTGGGTTATATGGAAGGTGTATGCTCCAGCCTGGTGTTCAAACAAGTGGAAGGAATAAATCCTGGGACAAGTAGTGAAGTTGCTCCTGCCTGGGATCCTAACTCTATATATAGACTTGTATCAAATGGCATTAGTATTGCTAATATGTATGACTCTCTGTCATCAGTTTATGCCATAAATGATTCAGGACTTGCTGATAAAGGAAACTACAGTATTAAGTATTTAACTTCAGGCGGTTATCCTACTTACGAATATAGTCAGAACTCATTGGTGGCAAAGATGCTCAATCTTTGCCAAGAGCGTGGAGACTGCGTAGCTTTTATCGATCATACAGATAATCCGTATCGTAATCAAAATATTGATCAGCCCGGTAGTTTATACTATGCTATTAAGAATGATCTGACTTTCCAAACCTCTGGTGAGTTTGCAACAATGTTTACTCCTTGGGCTACTTACAACAGGACCACAACAGATTTGGATGAGCAGATGAGAAAAGCAAAAAATTATGATGCAACAGTAAGAATGCCTGGTAGTTTTGCTTACTTCCTGTCTCTTGGTGATTCATTAACTGTGAATCCCAACTGGCTTGCAGTAGCGGGTGTAGCAAGAGGTTTGGTACAAAATCTTGCTTCCGGTGGTATGACCACAAACATTCCTAATGGCACCGCAGATAAGATGTCTCCTCGTGATGCTATTTCCATTAACCCGATAACAAACATCAAGCCCTATGGATATACTATCTGGGGTAACCGTACTTTAAAGAATAATGCTACGGAAGGTAACCTAACTGCAACATCATTCTTAAATGTAAGAAACCTTGTAAGTGATATAAAGAAAGAAGTTTATAGAACTGCTAGAAGATTGACTTTCGAGCAAAACAGCGACATTCTTTGGATTAACTTTAAGGCAGAGCTTACTCCTTTACTTGATAAGATGCTACATGGGTATGGTATTAGTAGCTATAAGTTGCAGCTAGATACCACACATCCCAAGTATAATGAGAAAGCTACACTTTGTGTTAAGATTATAATTAGTCCTATCGAGCCGGTAGAAGATTTCTATGTTTCTATCATTATGCAAGATGATCAGGACGCAGTTATTTCTGAGTAAGAAGGAGAATTATAAATTATGGCATATGAATCTCAGATCGGTACATACCATCTTGGTGAGAACCCTCAATTATATAGCCCCCAGAGAGCTAATAACTATGAGTTTGTTGTCACTGATATTGATGGCATTTTGAGACCGGGTGCTGCTACCGGCGATACTAATGCAGTATTTAGAAATGCACAGGAAGTGCTCAGAGTATCAGTTTCCTCAGCTTTTGTTCCTCATTTTTCTCAGAATCCTGTTGAGATAAAGAGAGGTAACAGCACTATTAAATTCGCAGGTGTTCCCACCTTTGACGGAGGTGACATCGAGTTCCATGACTTTATTGGTGCTAATACTAAGGAGATCTTGATGGCTTGGCAAAATCTTAGCTACAACGTGTACACGGAAAAGGTTGGTAGCTTAGATGTTCCTGCGCAAAACTACAAGAAGGATGCTTTCTTGATCGAATACACACCTGATTATAGAAAGGTTCGTCAGTGGAGACTTTACGGATGTTGGATATCTGACCTTAGTGAAGATGGATATGACAACTACAATGGCGAGGCAAAGAAAGTAAAATGTACTATTCAGTACGATTATGCAACTTTGGATCAAAACGGATAATACATTAAGTTTAAGTATAAAATATCACGGCTCAAGAGAGCCGTGATATTTTTTGTTATTTTGTTTTACCAGGTTATATAATCGATGCAAGGTGTTTCCTTTAGAATTGTATATATTTGTATAGAAGAAAAATTACGGGAGATGATTGATATAAAATTAAATGAAGCAACTCGTAATCAACTTATTGCAAAATCAAAGTCTTCCGAAAAAGGAAAGCAACGATTTGATAGAAGGTCAAAAAGTAAGGTACTGAATACTACTTCAGCAATGAACAAGATTGATATGAACAAGTTGTTCACGGAAGATATATTAACTGTTGGAGTTCCAGTTAAAGGTGAGACAGATGATTATACCGTGACCCTGTCTGTTTCAGGTATAATTGAGCTACTAAGAGATGAAGTAAAGCGATCCGGTAATGTATCATTTCGTGAGATTGCAAGAGCTACTATAAATGCCTTTAATAAAGAGGATGTTTATATCAACTGTAGCTGCCCAGATTTTTCTTATCGTTTCGGGTTTTTCGCTTCAAAGAACGATTTTAACAGCGGAGCTCCGGAAACAAGGCCTTCTAATATTACAAACCCTAATGACAGTTTAGGCAGTGCTTGTAAACATGTTTTACTTGTGTTAAATAACAATAGTTGGATTCAGCGTATAGCTCGTGTTATTTCAAACTATGTACATTACATGGAAACACACTACCCAAAAATGTACGCAGATATTATCTATCCCGCTATATACGGAGAAGAGTATCAGGAACCTGCTCAAACTTCAATGTTTGATGATGATACTCTTGATAGTGATTCGGATACACTCCGTGCTGCAAATAGATGGAGACAACAATCCACACGATTCCAGAAAGGAAATGATTCCGGAATTAGGTTTGCTAAATCCAACAGGGAACTTGATAACCAGCTTCCTATAGAGGAAAACCCTGATGATATATTGTAGCAATAGCTAAAGGCCGCTGCTATTGTTTTATTATTATTAGGTATAAGTTAACCGGAATAAAATTAAATTAGTATACATTTGGTTGCAGACTACTTATCGAGGCTACTGGTAATATCAATTTGCAATTATAGCTCCCTTATTACATAACTATTTTGAATTGTATAATATAGTGAAATATTGAAAGGAGCTTTTGGTAGATGACTGAAGGATATGTATTCGCAGAAGAATATACTCTGCCTTCAATGGGCAAAGTATACGATGTGAAAGTTAATCCCGTAGTAAGGCTAAAGTCAATGACTACAGAACACGAGATGAAAAGACTTTCGCCTTCGGAGAGACCTTATAAGACACTTTGTGAAATTATTGATGATTGTCTAGTGGATAACCCAGGCATATCTTCTTATGATATGTGCATGGCAGATTACATTTTCTTACTTCATAAACTTAGAGTAGCAACTTATGGAAAAACATATGATGTTACAAGTGTGTGTCCATATTGTGGCTCGGAAACAAAGGATGCTATAGACCTTGATGCACTTGAAGTAAAATACTACGACAAGAATAATTTTGCAGAGTTAACTCAGTTCACACTTCCTAGAACAGGTAAACAAATAAAGTTAGTAATGCAGACTCCTCGTATGAACGATGAGGTCGCTATTCGTAGTAAAGAGCTCAAGAGAAAGTCGAATGGCGCTGTCGGGGATTCTGCACTTTTATATACTTTGCAGATGGTTGTAGACACCGTTGACGGCAAGCGAATGGACGTAATAACCTCTGAGGATTTCCTAAGAAATCTGCCTATGATGGACACTAACTACATCATACAGCACGCACAAAAGTTAGTAGAAAGTTTTGGTGTACGCACTGAGGTAAATCGTGTGTGCTCCGTTTGTGGGTTAGATTATAATAATTCCTTTCGCCTCGGACCAGACTTTTTTAGACCCGAAATTGACATCTGATGGTAAGTTATATGCACCTGAAAGATTTAATCAAATTGTAAGAGAGAGATACGAGATATCAAAACGAATAAATACTTCCTACGCAGACACCGGTAAAATTTCTGTAAAGGAACGAATGTTACTTCTACAATTCATTAAGGAAGATATAGAGCATGATAATGAGGTAATGCAGGAAGCTAGAAATAAAGCAAAAATGAAACGCTAGGACCCAAGGAGTGATTAGATGGCAAAAAGAGATAAGTATGATGACGATTCAATATTTAGTACCCCAGAAAATAATCCTGCTCTTTTCCGTTCACTTCTCGGGCTAACGGAAAACTTTTATAAAACTCGTAATAAGTATGCAGAAAAATATGGTGTAGAGGAAATAAGAGATCAGTTACGAAGGACAAAAAAGGGCACAGAAGAACGTTTAAAACTGGAGCAAAAACTTCGCAAAACAATTACTAAAGCTGAAAAGGATGCTGCAGATGCTACTCGCACTTTGTGGGCAAATTCTTATAAACAAGCTACAGCAACTCGTAAAGCTGAAATGTTGAAGCAAAAAGTTGCGAATTTGAAAAATGAGCAAGAGCAAGTTAAAGAGCAGCTTCGTATGTCACAAGTGGTGTACGGAAAAAATTCAGCCCAAGCAAAGAAACTTGAAAAAGAGTTAGAGAACATATCAAGAAATAAAGCTCGTTATGAGGTTCTGCAAGCACAAAAAGTAAGACGCGAGGAGAAACGGATAAATGACCTGAAAAAGCAGGACATAGCAAACCAACAAAAAGAGATTGATGATATTCAGAAAAACGGTTTGTTACATACCGCACTTTTTTCAAGGCAACTGTCAAAAGAAGAGAGAGAAGAGAGAGCGCGTAATATTCGTGATCAACTTAATGAGCAAAAAAATGCTGTAGAGAAAACTGAGAAGGAAATATCTGAAATAAAACAAAAGTATGATGAGGAAGCAGCTGTAAATGGAGAAGCTTCTGCAAAAGAGAAATATGGTGTAGATCTGCAGACAGCACAAGATAGATTGTCCGGTGAAAAAGGTAACCTAGACGCATTACAAAAATTAGCAAATACCGTCAACACAGTAAACAGAAATGTAGAGATGGTGCAGAAAAACATACAGTCTGCTTATAATGCGTTCACTGGAAAAGCAGTGCAATCAATGAACAAAGCAGAACAGGTCATGGTTAATTATCAGTCACGAGTTAATGCATCACTACAAGGCTCTGATAAAGATTTTGAGAGCATGATGGACATGGTTACCACAAATCTTGCTATTAGTTCCTCTGTTAAAATGGAAGAAGTTATAGATAATATTAAAAAAGCATCAGATAGTGGTATTGTTTATAATATTGAGCAAAGAGCTTTCTTGGAATCTGTTTCAGATAAAATTGCACATACTTTTGACGCTTTCGATAGTAATTTGACCAGGTTGATAAGACTACAACAAGCTGATACAACTGCTGCTCGTTTAGGTATGGAAGCATCACTTACTAAGCTGTTTAACAGTACTTTTAGTGATAGTAGTTATCTTAGTGACGTATATGATTCTGTTTCTCAAGCTATAATTGATGCTAATTCACAGATGACTAGAGACCAATCTGCAGAATTTGAGTATACCTTACAAAAATGGTTAGGATCTCTTTATTCATTGGGCATGAGTAATAGCGCAGTTACCGAAATTGCTCAAGGTGTTAATTACCTCGCTACAGGTGATGTTACAAGTCTTGCAAGTAACACTTCGTTGCAAACTTTAATGGCGATGAGTGCAAGTAATGCAGGGCTAGATTATGCTCAACTACTGCTTAACGGTCTTGATGCTTCTACAACCAATAAGTTGCTGGAGAGCATGGTTCTATATTTGAAAGATATAGCTGAAAATAGCGACAGTCAGGTTGTTAAATCAGCATATGGTGATATATTCAATATGTCACTGTCTGATATGAAAGCTATTTCGAACCTTACCACCGCAGACATTTCTTCAATATCTAGGACAAATATGTCTTACGGAGGAATGTTAAATGAGACAAATAATCAGCTACAAATGATAAGAAAGCGTTCAGCTGCTTCAGAAAATATCCAAAATATATATGATAATGTATTGTTCGGCATGGGAATGAATATGGTAAATAGCCCGGGAACTTGGGTTATGAAAAAGATGCTGGATTTCATGGACGATACAGGACTGAAGATAAATATCCCCACCCTTGGTGCAATGGGAAATTTCCTGGGCTTAAACACTGATGTTAATTCACTATTAAACCTTGGGCTAGGTCTTTCCGGAGCCATGTCTCTAGTAGGGACAGTATTAAGTAGTATCGCTAACGGAAATGGTTTATCCCTTGATAAGTGGGGAGGAACTGAGTATACACAACGTGGAACAGGTATGGGTAACTTATTGAGTACGATGACGGGCGAAACCTCTTCAAGTACTTTTGTTAGCAATACTACCTCCACAGATATGACAAATAGTGCCCTCGCATCGGCAACGGATGATGCTCAAAATACCACAAAAATTACTAATAAGAATGTAGCAAAGACAGATCATCAACTAGATGATTTCTGGAACGCTATCATAGGTGATGCGGCAACGGACTTCGTAAAGTCACAAGATGTTGTGTTACAAAGAGTCTACGATAATAATACGGGTTCCCTACTTGTGCATGACAGTGCTATGTCAGAATACTTTGACATACTTTTTGGTAATCAAAGTATAACTTCACAAGGGTATCTTAGAACAATTGACTTCGGTATAGAACAATCGAGAGAAGGATCATTTTTAAGAGTACACGACACAAATGCTGCTAACTTAGGTTTATTATCCTTCGACTCTTCTAGGGCATTAAGAACAACTATTACTAACCAGAGTATTACAACTAAGATATCAAATGCGGCAGACATTGCAAATTCAATGGCGCAAACTAAACCGCAGCAGATGACTTTGGCTCCTAATACCACAGTTAACATAGGAAAAAGTGCACTTGTTGCTGCTATACTTGAAGCATTGGGGGGCACTGAGGGGAATATTAAACTAAAGCAGTTCGTAGAGGGAGCTTTGCAGGGCAGTAATGGTACTACTCCGCCTACAATAAAAGTTCGTAATGCTGACTCCGGAGACCTTAATGTTAGAGTGTCCAATTACCAGCTATTTAATCTGTAATGGAGGAGTGTTATAAATTGTCACAATTTTTCAAAAACACCCTTGAATCAAAATTCATAAAATATTTACTTTCATATACGCCTCTTCCTATTTTTCCTACCATCAGTTCTGATGATACAATTATAGAGGGTTGTACTTATATCTATAAAGATAAGATCCTTAGGTGCACAAAGACAGGAAGATTTAATGGCATAAATGCAAATCAATTTACGGATGACCATCTCTATGCTAACGAATATGTTATAGCTACAGATGAAGACTATGTTCTGAGTCACTACAATCCGAGTACTCGTAATTACGATATATACCTCGAGGATGAAGGAAAAGAAGGCGGGCGTTATGCAAGATATAACAGCGACACACAGACTTGGGAAGGTGCAGATATTCCAGGTATCGGAGGATTAACTGTAACAGACGATATTGTTAGATATTACTATCGTCCGGTCGGAGAATATAAGATACTTGACGACTATTCCTTTGGAGAGAGTGTAAAGAATATTACACAAAGATTTGTTTCAAATGTGTCCTACTATGACCCACAAACACATAGGTTTCTAGGCGAGTATCTAAGGTGTGTTAGAGACATATATGGTGTAGATCTAATGCCACTATATAATTGTTTTGATTATGACAGCACCGAATATTTATACTTAGATGAGACAAAGGGAGCAGTAGAGGGAACATCTCCGAAATATAAGGTATTACTTATTCCCATTAAATTTAATAGAACTTACACTATAGCTATTGATTGTGAATTTCCTGTCCTTGTTAAATCTGTTTTTTGTAAAGATGGCATCTTACTTAAAGACGAGAACGACAAAAGTTTTACTGATTTGTTACATGAATCTACTAAAAGATATAATGGTATAAGATTTAGTAATCCTGTGACTTACATGATAAGTAACGACACCAGTGCTGATCTTTATATGCCGGACAATGACGGGTCAGATTTCAATATAGAAGATGCAGAACAACAAGCTTTTGTAAAGAAGAGAGAAGTGGATAGAACACTTCAAGAGCATGAAAAATATCTATATCTGGCTATTCAGATCCCGAAAACAAATACATCAAGTGTTTCGGTTATTGAAGGAGATTTCTCTTCCGTAGCAAATAGATATGTATCTAGTGCTGAAGGTATTAATAAACTATCTGATAGACAATTATCAAGAACATTTATTAGTAAATTAAGTTTACTGCAAAGTAATAGCGGTAAACAGGTTCCTTATTCAGACAAGTTAATTGCATACCTACTGCAATATACGATTGATTACAGAGATGAAATAAATGAGAACATCTCAGGTATTGAAACAAAAATTAACTACCATCCAGCACTACCTGATTTTGTAAAAGGTATTTGGGATGTTGATCTTAGATATACTCTTTATAGTAAGTATATGAACATTTCTGGTACTGACTATATAGAGAAAAAGGATATATTGGGATTTGTAGATAGAGATATAGAAAATGCTGTTAATAAGGGGCTGATAAAACATGTCGTATAATATGATTGAAAACTATATATATATGTATCATGTTCAACAATTTATTGTCATACCCACATACCCGGAATCACTAACTGATACTTTATCAGTTGAATTTGCCAGTTCTACTCCAATGTCTAGGTCTGCTCCTATATATTCCTATAGTAAATCCGGACCGCGTCAGATAACTATAAAACTTGATTTGCATAGAGATTTGATGACGCAAGTTAATAAGGATGTTAGTAACATACCTGTTTCACCTGGCGATGATTATGTTGACACATTGATAAAGCAAATACAAGCTATTGCATTACCCGTGTATGGGGCTACTGAAAAGATGGTTGATCCTCCCATTATTGCGTGTCGTTTCGGTAACGATATTTTTATAAGAGGTGTTGTTGAAGGAAATGTCGGTGTGGATTACGACTTACCGATTATTTCTGGAAATAAATATGCTCATGTGGGTGTATCTTTTACCATTGTGGAAGTTGATCCATATAGTGCTCCTCAGGTTATGACCAGTGGAAGTTTTAGAGGTTTCGATGCATCTCTTGAGCGAAATGTTTGGACAAGAGCAGGTAATACTCGATATGTATAAGGAGGTGTAGCTAATGAAAGATATACTAACACAAAAAGCTTATAAAGATTACACTTATATTTCCAGGTATTCTGTATTTCCGTATTATTATAACAGAATGGATGAAAAATATATCTACGGTCTTACATCACAGCTAAAAAAGGACACAAATTTTGTTTCTTATAAAGTGAAAAAGGGTGATACAGCAGATAGTATATCATTATATTTCTATGGTTCACCTCTATACTACTGGTGTGTTTTATCTTTTAATAATATTAATGACCCTTATGCGGAGCTTCCCGAAGGTAAAATATTACGAATACCTACCTTTACTAATATCGAATTTGACTTAGGAGAGTAAACTAATGGCTAAAGCAGCAAATCTTGTTTCCATTCCTACGCTTGTGCAAAGCCCTTTCATAATTGCAAATATAGGCGGTGTAACTTTTGGAACATTCAGTGGTAATTATAGGACAAATGCTACATATCCCAACTACATGGAGTCAATGTCCGTAACTAAAGTTAATGGAACCGTTAATACATACACACTGAATTTTCATTATCAAGTTGCAACAGGACAGGATCCTAACCTTCTAGATAAAATATTTAGTAGAGCTACAAAAGATAGGCGCATCATCCTTCAGTATGGAGACTGGATGGCGCCTAATTACATATATAAGGAAGAGCAGTGTATTATAACAAATGTTACAACACGATTGAACATGAGTAGCTCTTCACTTGATTACACTCTACAATGTACTAGCGATGCAATAGGACTTAATTCTACACAGTTTAATTTTCCTGCACGAAATGCAAAGCCCAGTGATGTTATACTGCAATTGTTAAGCAATTCAAAGTACGGTCTCAAAGACGTATTTACTGGTATGAGAAATAAGAATGTTGTTTTATCAAAAAACCTTATTGCAAGTAACGATAAAAAAGTTCAGCTGGTAGCACAGAATAATACTACGATATTAAATTATCTAAATTATCTTGTAGGGTGCATGGTGGATAATAAAACACCGGAAGAAAATAAATTATCTACTTCTAAGTACTTTCTTACTATAAATGATGATTACAACAATGATCTTGGGGGAACATACTTTAAAGTAAGTGAAGTATCTGCTAATGCCGCTGTGTATAACGCAACAGATACTTACGAGCTGGACATTAATTATCCCGGAGATAACTTTGTTACTGAATTTAGTTTAAATAACGATCAATCATGGGCAATACTTTACGAATATGCGGGCGATGTTAAACAAGAAGAATACACATATAATATAAGAGATGACGGAACAATTGAAACATTAAGTTCTCCTTCATTGCTAACATCTTCTTTAACAAACGGTAAGTCAGCATACAAGACTCAATGGTGGAGTTATATGACAGAATTCCCTATAACTGCAACATTAACACTTAAAGGATTAACAAGACCTTCTATGTTAATGACTTATGTTAAGCTAAATGTGTGGTTCGCAGGCGGTCAAAAGCATATTTCAAGTGGTACATATATTATTACTAAGCAAACAGATTCTATCACTTCTGCGGGTTACACCACTACATTAACACTTCTAAGAGTAGGTGGTGATGTCTAATGACTCGAGCTATTGTAGAAGGAATGGTAGATGATTTTCATTACCGGGTAAGGATTCCTGTTTTAAATAAGATTGCTGCTGCGATAGGTGCTACCCCAGTAGAAGAGCTATCAATAGCAACAATAGCTGTCGCACCTGGTGTATCACCCAAGTTTAGAAGTGGTGATATTGTATTTGTTGAGTTTGAAGAAGGAGATACCTCTAAGCCGGTTATTGTAGGATCACTTTTTAATACGCTTGATTCTAAGATTGTAAGTGATGCAAAATTTGATAGCTTATCAGTAAATGTAAACACAACTTTACAAAGAGAAACACAGATTGGAGAAGTAACTGCTGATAATATAGCAAACATAAAAGGCCTCAATACAAATGTTCAGTCTGAGATTGATAGCAATAGAGTACAACATACTGAATTTGTGTCCCAAATCTCTGATATACAGTCTGATATCGGTGAAATAAATAAAGAAATAAATGATATTAACAGTGTAAATGCTGAACAGGATATCAAGATCAAAAAGGTAGAAAATAGAGTTACAACAATAGAAACAACACTTGAAGGTCCTTTGATTCTTAATAATCTTTCATATGGTACAGCAGACCCTAAAACAATTAGTGGAGCAAAAGAAGGACAAGTATATCTTTGGATACAACATGAGGCTTAGTATATGGCAATAATTTCTTCAAATAAATCCCTGTCGCGAGCTGAAGCATTAGATAATGCAAAATATATAACTGAGTATTTTCTTGACCTCGGGTGGACACTTAATGCTGTATGCGGAATGCTCGGAAATATGGAGAGGGAGTCTTGGATAAATCCTGGTGTGTGGCAAGATTTTGACGAAGGAAACATGTCCGTGGGTTTTGGGCTTGTACAATGGACTCCTGCTACTAATCTTACAGATTGGGCAACAGACCGAGGACTTTCCTGGGGAAGCATTGACACTCAGTGCACACGTATAAAGTATGAATACGATAACGGGTTACAATATATTTCTACTACAAGTTATCCTCTTTCCTTTTCGCAGTTTGCTGTCTCTGAACAATCAGCTTCGTATCTTGCTGAAGTATTCTGTGCTAACTATGAACGCGCAGGAGTTAGCGCAATAGATGAACGAAGAAACAATGCAACATACTGGTATCAAACTCTGTACGATATTTACAGAGAATACCATCCTCGATTAAAAGAAGTTGATGAATATTGGGGACCTATAAGAGGTACTAAATATTACTATACGGATAATGTTTTCTACTTGACCGATCCTGATATTGGTATGCCAAACTGCACGTGTTATGCGTGGGGCAGAAGGTACGAATTAACTAATAATCGCCCTGACGGTGGAACTGGCGAAGGACACGGAAAAAAACTTTGCACAAGTGACGCAGGTGAGTGGTACGACTATAATATTAACTTGGGTGATAAAGGGTATCCGTATGGTCAGACTCCAAAGTTAGGTGCTATTATATGTTGGGAAAAACCGGGTGCTGCGGGTCACGTAGCAGTAGTAGAAGAAATAGATGAAAATGGAGA